>Ga0209489_101041_pt1 | contig 56374 bp, 16 predicted proteins | sample SiratrowhiteBW_FD_187527 | JGI IMG/M metagenome (GOLD analysis project Ga0209489, IMG submission 187527) | Root nodule microbial communities of legume samples collected from California, USA - Siratro white BW (SPAdes) (version 2) | ecosystem: Host-associated > Plants > Roots > Nodule | place... | reverse complement strand
GTTTGTTATGAAATTTAAAAAAAAAAAAAAGTGAGAAATAGAATAAAATAAAATAAACATAGATGAGAATAAATAAAATAAACAAGGATAAGAGCATACCAACAAAACATAAATGAGAATAAAATCATAATACATTATGTTTTTTTTAGCATAGTTTAATTATGTAAATCTAAACAATGAAAAGAGAATTACATCTCTCAATAATTTTAACCTTCCCATCTCCAACATTCTCAAGTGGCAAGGCACCATGGCCATGAAATTCCCAAAACCATTGTTAAGACAAAACTGCACTACCACAAATCCAAATTGCATAAACCACCAACCTAAGAACTTACGTTAGTTACAGGGTTATTACTTCCAATCCATTTCTAAAGCCTGATTTTAAATTATAATTCAACCCAAAATAATAAAATGGTAGTCTAGTCATGACTCTGCCACATCTGCTAGTTTTAAAAAAAATATAAAATAAATCTTTGAAATTAAAGCTTCTAATACATATTTAAGTTTCAAACAGATCTATAACTTACATAATGGAGAAATAAAAATGAATAAAAAATTACAATTTCACATGCCAAGTTCACTATTTCCTCTTCTTTTTCCTTCCCTTGTTATGAACCCATACTGTCCCCACTCACTTTACCCTTTTGGTTCAACAACACGTGCACATTTATTTTAACCAGACTAGAAGAACACCCCCTTGGTTCTCCAACATTCAATGAGATAAGTTTGATTTTCTTCCGTTTAGATTGGATCTGTTAAGTAAGATATGGTTGTGGATTAAGCCAAGACAAAGTGAAATACCTGAATGGTTTTGCCAACATTTACAGGGGTAGCTTCAGCATAGACCAAGTCACCAAGCACCGCACTTTTCAAATGGTTGATGCTAAGCTGAATCCCAGCCACTCTTCGGTAGCCACAAGCCATGTGGGCACCTATGCTCGCAAGAGCCTCTGCCATCAATGCTGACACCCCTCCATGTAACACCTTGAAGGGCTTCACCATGTGCAAAATCAAACCAAAAAGTTGCCATCTTTATTACACAAAAACAAAAAACCAAACCAAAGTACAAAGCTTTATGTGTGGGTGTGTTGTGTTGTGGTGGTTTGGAGGAAAAGAGAGCAAAACCTGGCAGCACTTCTGTGTAACAGTGAGATGGCCAGATACCCTTTGTGGAGACAAATCTTGAATCTCAAACCCAATTGAATGGAGAGGAACATCTACTTCAGAAGTCTTTGACGGTTGTTGCTGGTTTTCCATTTATCAGAAAAGTTGATGAAAAATGGGTTTGGTTGGAGTTAACTATGAAGATGGAGTTCTCATTAGGAACAATAATTGGCACAAATGATGGCAGGGGAAGCCTTCGGTTTTTTTATACGATGAATTGGATAAACGTGAGTTGGTGGTAGGTGGGAGAGGTTGTTCGCGTAGTGGAAGGTAAGGTCCAAGACTCAGTTTTTGACTTTTGGGATAACACCAGTTTAGACCATTTGATGCAAGAAATTGGATAACAACACAAGTTTAATGTTTTTTTAACCTTTGATTTTAAAAATGTTTGTGATACCGATGAAGATGTACCAACACATTATAAAACTAAATTTAACATGTCTTACTGTCACCTGCTAATTTGTACCAAACCAGTTATAATTTCCTTCCTACTACTACTATCTCTTGCAACCATGTGTGAAAAGTACAACTACAACTAAGCTATCACCGTATGATAACCAATGCTCTATTAATTACTAACTACACATTATATTGAATTTAATAGTTTTACATAATTTAAGAATTAAGATAAAAAATCATTTAAATACATATTAGTTATGTAATCTTCCAAAATACTAATATGATGGAGATTCGAATTGTAAAATAGACAACACATCAAATATAATAATCCACTTTTTGACAATATTATTTTAATGAAATTGAGATGAGAACGTGATGTAATGATAAAAAAAGGGCATAATGATATTTCCTCTATATTCTCGTCCAAATATTTTAGTTTTCTTTTGCAGTCTTAATTATGAAAATAACTAAAATTTGTTCAGTTAAACCAAATATTTGAGTATTTGTTACAGTATTTTTCTTTTATAATTTCTTACTGTTATTTTAAAGGGTGTAAATAACTTTTACTCACATTTATTTTATATTAATTTGATTGCAGTTAATTTGAAAACCAAAGACCAGTGTTATAAAGCTTCCAATTGACTGTGAATCTGCGAATAAATGAAGGTGATTAATTTGGAAATATAAAAACACAAAATAGGGGTGCGGAGTAAGAAAGGGTGTAAATAGGATGAACTAAAAAAACAAGGGATGAAGCAAGACATGTTGGGCCGAAAGTTCTTAAGCTTCAGTGCGAATATGGCCCAAAATGGCAAGCAATGATAACTTCAAATGGGTTGTACTGTCTCAAACAAATTGAGAGAGTTACTTTCTCCACTATACAAATTCTAACCTGTACTATACAAAGTTTTTAAAATACCGAAATATCCTTAGTATTATTATTGTGACAAAAAGGATGATAGATTTTTGGGAGTTTCAATGTGGAGTTTTTGACTGGGACAATGGATAAAGATTTGGACACTCAACTTAGGGATGAGGCAGTGATGGACATGCAGAGTTTTGAATAAGCTTCACCACGTCTTGATTTTTTTCCAAAATCATATCAACTTGTCACCATTTTATTTTAACAAAGAAAATATTATGTAAGGCAATGACGATTTTTGTATTAACATTATATGTATCTGACACAATTTTTTTAAGTTTGTATTTTTTGTTTTTGAAAAAAAAATTAAAATAATTAACTATAATTAATTGAAAATAATTATTTATAATTAAAACTTTTATTTTAAATTATATTTTTATTACCATTAAACACATTGATATCATTGTTGAAATTGTATGCATGTGGCATGATCTATTTGTATTTTTTGTTTTTGAAAAAAATTAGAAATAATTAATTAGAAATAGTTATTTATAATTTGAAATTTTCTTTCCGAATTTAGATTCTGATTATCATTAACCCACTAACTCGGTGAAAATCAAATTCAGGTATTTCTTCTTACACCTTCACAGTTTATTACTGCACCTCCATCAAGGTCTGTAAAAGATGAAAATACACTTAGTCTCTGTCATCTCCTTTTATGTGATATTGTTGATCCTTCTCCCTCTTCTTCCATTATTGTTACTTCGATCGTATCTATTTTTAGTTTTTACATTTTCTATATCTCATGATTTCTCCTCTTAGAATAATTTAATATATCACATTGGATTGTGCAATTCAAAAAACATTCTCCATTTTAAAAGTTTCCTTTTATGAAATTAATCTACGGATTGTACAATTAATTTTTTTTTTCATGGAAAAAAATATTTTTAAATTGTACAATCAAAATTTTTTCATGCAAAAGCTAAATTTTAAATTGTATAATATGAAAGTCAAGAACTTTGAGGTTACACAATAAAAAAAACATTCTTTTATTAAAAATCACTTTTAAATTATACATTTTGGAAGACAATTTTGACTGGAGTGTACAATTGGGTTGTTCTCGGATTCCAAAATTAAAAAAAAAAAAAAAACATGAAACTACAAGGATAAAATAGAAATTTTCATATTCATGTGCATAAGAAAAGTATAGGGTGCAGAAAGAAATCCTCTCAAATTGTGCATCATGGATTACTATTGCTTATGGCCCAAAACATGAGTAACGAGGATCATGAAAAAGGCAATTGCTTCATGCATCCTATCAATTATTTCTTGCACCTCATCATTAAGAGGAAAAGATAGAAGTATTTCTTCTATCCCATTTGATCCCTTTGTTATTGTAAATTTTAAAATTTAATTTGGGTTGAATTTCGGTATAGAATGTTTGGTGTGGTTAAGGGGTGTTGCAATGGTGTAGGGTGATCAACAGCGATTTACGGTGTGGTTGTACAGTTGTAGTTTGTGGTTTTTTTTCCATTCCAGAAAGGAGATTATAGAAATCGTACGAAATTCTCATTTCGGAAAAACATTTGGTAGTGAAAAATTAAGTTACAGAAAAGTAATTATCCGAAATATGTTTCCAGAATAAATTTTCAAAACATGTTTCTAAAAAAATCCAAAACTCAAATTGAAATTCCAAAAATAATATTCTAGAATTATTTTTTATACTCCTAAAATTTATTTAGAAATGTTAATTTTGGATGTCATTTTTCCATTTCCAAAATTCATTTCGGAACGTCAATTCCAAAAGTTATTTTTACACCTAAAAAAAATATGATAGGTTGCGGGAAGCAATTATCCGTGAAAAATGTCCATAATTTGAATAAGACTTTCCTAGCTCAAACGAATTAGAACTCAGCCTACATACCTTATCCTAGTATTATCACCGACAGAGAGAGACCCAAATTTTAATTTTCCAGTTAAAAGTTTAAATTCCAAAAAAAGTGTCATTTAAGAATCTCTAAATTTAGAATAAACTTAAATCCACATTAGCAATATTAAACAATCCTATATTTATTTCATGACGTGTTACTAAAAGATGGTGTCACATATTTTCATTCATGAATTTGTTCGTTTACTCAATATTTTTTTCCGTGGAATGTTACTTTGTTTGGATTAGAATAAATTAAGAACTTGATATTTTTTATTCTAAACTTTATTTTGCTAATATTCTCCCTTATTGCTACTACTTTCTTTAAAATAAATGATATATTTACAATAAAAAATGTACTTTTTCAAAATAAATAAAACTTAAATTTTCTCTAATACCGTGTGAAAAAAATCCTTGAAAAGATAAGAAAATGCGAGTATGTCATATTCCAGTGCTGTAGTTTGACTTGCACCAAATTTTAGACATAACCCATCTTAATTAGATGAGTGATTGGTGGGCTATTTTATTTTTGGTGGGAACAGAAAGTGGATTCATCAAGCTGTGTTAAAACTTTGTGCAAAATAAAACTGGATAATGAAGAAAAAAGGTTTTGACCAAGAAAAATTTTATGCACTTGAAGTGCTAGTGAATGGAGATATATATGGTTAAATGGAGACAGCTACAAATGTTTGACAAATAAATTTGACATTATAGCATTCATCATGCATGCAAACAAAAACAAAATGAAATACTTTATCATACTGCATTCTGTTCTTCTTAATTCTACTCTTTTAGTGATAACAAAAAATGTATAATTTTTGCAGTCCTTTTCTCCAGCTGTGTAACCTTTTTGGAAATGTACTCAATGTAAAATGAAATTTGTATCTCATATTTCACTTATTTTAATTACACCATCAAATTTCATGGTACTCAGTCCCAATTGCACAGTACACAGACAAAAATTCTCATTAAATTTCGTGAATCATACCAAAGTGCATAAGCCACAAAAATTTATATCCGCAATTGGATAACAATGTAAATGAACTATGTCATATATTTTATTTGTTATGATTTGACAATAAGGGTATTAAACATGCAGTGAAATCTGTAAAATGTTGATAAAAAAATTGTGTTTATTTGGCTCCGTGTTTTCTGTTATTTAATTGTTTATAAAATTTCTGCAATTTTAAAAAACTGAAATGGTAGAGTCAATATCCCAGTTGTTTTCATACCTTAACCAAGGTAATGTAGGGCCTTGACACTTCTATCTACCTTTGAAGTATCACTGCATCACTTTTGTGCCTGTCACTTTTTTCTTTTGCACACTGCTGTAAAAGTTCACCAATTTATTAAGTTTGACTATTATTATTTAAAAAAAAATCAGTTTTCCTAAATAATAAGTCTTGGCGAGATTGATGCTCATAATCTTTTTCCTGAGTAAACGATGTTTTGACTCATTACAGAACAACCAAATCCATTGACTCAGTTTATTTATACTTCCTGTTTATTTCATTTGCTTTAAAATAAGGAGAATTTGACTTTTCAAAATTCATGTGATCAAAAAAGGAAGATCATCAGAATTTTTATGTTTGGGTAAAATTTAAAAGGGAGTTCAATAATATGGCTCAAAATGTTAACTAGAAAAAAATTAAATACAGATAAATTTCATCTTACACATCAATTTTATAAGACTAACTCACGTTTAAGTTATAAATAATTAAAGAAGTAGATGTTGCATGATTCAGCGATAGATACAAAAGGAAAATGGGATTAAATCACTGAACATATTTCAAGTAAGTTTCATGTCACCAAATTAGAGGACCTTTTGGCTCAATTTACATAAAATGAAATTATCAAAAGTTGCTGTGGAAATAAAGTCTTGCCCTTAATGAATTTATTTCAATTTCATTAAGACTTTTGGGAGTTGTTGAAGGTTTGTGTGTGCATTGTGTAAGAAGAATTTCAACTTGATGGCATGCTTCCAAAATAGTTCTCATCTTCTCTTTACCCTTAATCCCAAATGTTAATTCTCCTTTTCAATTGGAAAGTTTCAGACTTATTTCTCTGTTGGACCGTTTGTATAAAATTGTTTGTATATGGTTTTGTCTACAAGACTGGGGAGAATAATGGAATCCATAATAGCATTCAATTAATTTACTTTTAGCGTTAAGAAGTAAATCAAAGCAAATTGCTAATGGAATTGTGGTGATTAATGAGGTACTTTATTTTTTATTTTAATCCCTAAAATAATTTTGTTAAACTAACTAATTTTGCTTGTTTGCACTTTGAAAACTAAAAATAATTTTAAAAAAATAGAAATTGAAATCCAACACATGCTTAGAAAATTGTTTTGAACTTTGTTTTAAGGATAAACCCTTCTTAATGTTGACTAATGAATAGATGAACGCATCATTATATACTTTTAGGCGAATGAAAAACTCTGATCACTTTTTATTTAAATTTCTTTGAGCTCTGAAGCAGAAAGCAACAAAGACAACAGAAAAATGAAAAGAAAGAAAAGTACAAAAGCTGCAAAAATGACTTTACAGGTGCAGTAGAAGGGGTAATGATGAAGAGCATATTTTTGTTGTTTACTTTGCTCAATAGGACTTAACCAAAAAAATTATTACATATGGTTCACGAGAGATCAGAGCAGCAACCTGAATCACTCATTTTGTCCACCACACATAAAGGAATGCATGCAAGTGTTCCTTTTTATTAGCCAATTGAGGCATAACCTTTTTCACTCATTCATTCAGCAGTAGGTAAAGTACAAGCACATATTCAAGAATCTTTCTTACCATTTATCTTTCTCAACACAGCAAGTATTCCATTTGCTGAGGCATAGCATAAATTAAGCCAGCACATCATCTGCAAATGCTTGCTATACATGAAAATCAAATCAAATAAAATATATTCATATAAAGAAGGGACTAAATGATCTTCTATTTAGCCCACAACAACACTAATCCCTCTACAACACTGTAACTAGGTTCCTTTGACCTGTAATCTTGAGATAATATATAGCTAAACATTATTGAAAAAGGTCTCAATTAAGGGTTGGTTAGTAGTTGAACTGCCTTCCAGTGTAGGTCTGTCCAAAGGACCAACCAGCTGGAGCAACATTGTATGACACCACACTATGTCCATTGCTGGTGGTCACTACAAAGGAGAGACTTTGGCCATTCAAGTAGGAGTTGCTTTGCCAGTTTTGCCCCCAGTTCCTTGACATGGCTTGCCATCTAGTTCTTGAACCTTTGATGGACACAGAATGCACATCACCAGCACCTCCAACATTGGTCACAAGGACTAAATTGAAGTAGGAGTGGCCATTGATGGTGAACCTGATTCCACCCTTTCTCCTGCATCTCACCCTTCAAAATCCATCAACAAACAAATGTCAGCTTCAAGGCTAGTAAAATGGACACCAACACAGTTTCATTATGATCTTTTATTTCAGTCAAAACTGGTCACATGCATACTGTTTTTCAAAGCCTTGATGATGGTGTGGTAAAGAAAAAAATGAGAATGAAAGTTAGTTACCTTCTGTAAACTACTGGCACAATTCCAGCCTTATATTGAGCAATGTGCTGAAAAACAGGTTGAGACAGATCAAAGTGGTGTTGTGGAGGGTCACACCAACCACCAGGTGGACAGAAATTTGTGGCAGTGACTACTATGGAGCCAGGAAGGCACCATTGTGGGTCATTCACACATTTAATCTCAAAGCATGCACCACAGCTCAAACCATTGTTGAACAGTGCAGTGCTGAGTGCTGTTGTGTCAGTTCCATAACCCTGGCTATACAGATTCCCATAACCACAAGCTCCACCTGCAATTTGAGACATATACATGTTAAAAATCTGCTAAAGTTAAGAAGCTAAAGTATACTTATGATAAAAACAACAATGTGAGTTATGTTTGTGCAGGAATACATACCCATTGTCCCAGAAGCATCACCTCCCCCATAGAAAGTGGCGTGTGCATTGGTCCAACCCCCGTAACCCTTGACATGTGACACCATGTAGAAAAGTCCCAGAAGAAATCCAAGAAGAGCCATTTTCCTACATAAATGAATCATTGGAGTATAAATAAGTCGGCAGTGTGTAGTTAATTAGATAATGGCTAACTAGCTGAAGAGCTAGAGTAGTTAATACTCTATAAAAAGTGAAAGAGAACATAAAAAGAGAGTGAAAGGGAAGAGAATGAATTCAAAGAAGGTGAACCTTGAAGGAAGTTGTTTGTGGAAATGGAAGGGGAAATTAGAAAGGAATAAATAGAGGAGAGTCAACATCAAACCTGACAGACAGATAGACACATTTGAGCTGTTGGGACCATGCAAATGCTGAAAACTGTGAGAGAGCAAGGGATCTAGGGAATCTGGTTTGTGGAAAACTATGCTTTTTTAACGGGAATGTGAAAGCAGTTTCATACAATGAAGTCCACTATATGAGGTTTTGAATTTAACATATGTTTTTAACTCTCCTCATACTCAACTAGCTAGCAAATTGCCTGCAAGAAAAAAAGAAAGGGCTTTGTACTGCAGTAAAATTAGTCCAAACAACTCACAATCTGTGTGGAAAAGCAAAAGTTACCTTATTTTCAAAGCCCCTTTTTCTTTTACCTGAAACCCTTTTAGAAATGAAAGAATAAAATCTTTCTTCTGGAAAGTGACAAACCCTCTTTAGATGAATTTTTTGGTCATCTGAGATAAAAGCATAGATTAGCTAATTAAAACATAACATCCGAGCTAGAAACTGAACATGTACTAGAAAGTTAAAATATTTTTTTTTTTATTCTGAAAGTTAAAGTTCATGAATTCATTCTAATTGTTGTTGTTTTTTTCTTACTTTTTTGATGTATTAATGCTTGCAGACAAGTTTATCCCATCAGTATCTAATCATGTACTTATACCAGAATTCAAGCCATTAAATGTACTGAATAGTTACAGTTGATTGCATAAGAAAATTCTCTGAAATTACTCTTCTTTTGTGTTGAAATATTTGTATAATTTGATGCATGGTAATAAATGTCCCTCAAAGTGTCAATGTATAAGTGGTGGTAACAATTTGAGTACAACTATTTATCAGATAACAACAAAGATAACGTTCTTATGAGTGGCATTTACACATTGGATGCGAGGAAGGGCGTTTGTCAACTTTAAATTGCAATCTGACAAAGTCACAAACAGTGCATTTCATTTGCTTCTGCTATCCTCCGTTACCAATGTAAGAACTCTAACTTCAATCTCAGCCTTTCATTCCAAAGATTTTTCTTCATTTCTTCTTACCATCAAGCAATTAATTAAGAAGCAGCAAAAATAACCTAGAGGGTACAACCATATATAATCAATATATATAGACACTTATATATATCATCATAAATTAGACACTTATATATATCATCATAAATTCATAATCTATTTCAAAGATAAGAAAATCCGTATATTGTACCTTTAACCTCTGTGCTATGGCCTAATGGAAGAGGCCATAAATCATCTTGAATCTGCAAAGACACGATGTTTGGCTGGCATGCATGCAAAGTTGCTTGGACATTAAATACAAACGTGTGAAATTTATTCATATCTGCAGACACAAGTACCTACTTAATTGTTACACACTACAAAAGCAATAAGCCTACAAATGAAACGCGTTGATGAGTTAGATATGTTCATTCCATGTATAGAAATTAGTTCGTGTGAGTCTGAAATGCATGGTTACCCAATGCAATGGTTAACTAAGAAGCTTATACTATTTCAGATATGCATGTAATGCAGTGTAATGTATGCATAAAATGATAGTTAAATACGCAAAGTGAAGTTTTAGCTTTGGCCATTGTGATTCGTTCATTTCGTCGGCAGAGGATCACTTATGAAGTGGGGTCTAACTCATACAATCTTGCTATCTTTTCACATGGGAAGACAAACCCATCTTGTCCTACCTCACACCCTCAACTTTATAGGATCTTTTTGACCTTTCTATGTGCATCTAACACATGCTCTCTTAGAAATTTGCATGTATACTCGGTCACACTCCTTTAAACTTTGGAAAATATGTTGAGAGAAAAATCTCATTTTTCCATTTTTTTTAAAAAGACTAAAGACTACTTTTTTTGAAAAAAAATTGGTACAGTGTAATTTTATTTTAATCTTGTAGTTTTTTTTATCCATTTAGGTCCTCATAATTAAAAAAAAAAAACATTGAATGAGTACCATTAAAAAATGTATAAATATCAAAATAAAGCAAAAAATATTATATTTTCCAAATACAACTTCATACAAATGACAAGCAGATTTTTTTTTTTATATTTTTAATAAACATTTTAAAATTTAGAGTGAGAATGATTTTGACATTTTTGTAATGTTCCCCTTAACAATAAGATTAATTTGAATTAGCATACATGTTGTGGTTTATATCAGTTTTTATGTTTCATATAAAGACCATTGAGAAGTTAGAATGAGTTAAGGAAAATATAATTGCATGCATAGAAGTTTGCTCAGATTATGTATGATTTCAATCTAGAGTACCTTTTGTCCCCTCTGGTGTATATAGTAACGATCCAATCAGTTCCCTATATGTGTCATATGCTTTGGTCATGTTCATAAAATTTGAACATAAGTGAGTTTGATTTGTTGCCATAATAGTGTACAATATATAATAGGGCTTGGCTCAGTGTCGGTTAAAGTCATTAAAGAATGTGGAAGGACACTTCGTGGTAGTAACGTGAACTTTTGGTAATCACTACTTAGAGCATGTGAAAGGCTTAAATAAATCACTGCTTAGTAATTCATATAGATCCTGTAATTAATAAGCGTTCACATTGATGCAGACACATGCAGCTTCATACGTATAATATTTTACATCACTTTTTATTATTGTTCTTCTTATGCTTTTGATTCAACTACACACCAAATGTATTCAATGGTAGATTTCTTGTAAAACTATGTTTGTGCTTTAATTAATATTATTATGGTCAGTAACTCGTCTAAGCTTCTTGACTTTGTGTCAGTACAATATATTCGTATACATTTTCTGAGTCATGTGCAAAAACTGAAATAAAATAAATATATTCTTACGTACGTGATTATGGATCATGGATCTGAACGATTTTAATGCAACAATTTCTTGATTTATTCTTAAATCAACAAGAGACAAACATAACAGGAGCAAGAAGGATATGTTGAAGGTTGATTAAGACAAGAAATATTTTGCAGGTAGATAAAATGTCACAGAAGGTTTAGTGAAAAAACAAATATTCATGATCCATCTACATCTTTGTTCGAACACAAACTAAGCACTTAAGACACATTTCAAGTAGTAGTATATATGATGAATAATACTATACAAGTAAAATTTTGTCAACTATTCATGTTCATCATTAGCAATTAATTGCTCGTCGGTTACTTTTGCAAGACATGGACACAATCTCTCTGCAAACACGTGAGAATATGATGTTTCTACACAAGAGAGGTTAAGTTTAATTCAATTCATGTATTTTACTCATCGTTCATTATGTTCTTGTTGAAACAGAGTAAAAAGATTATCAAGTTTTCACATAGTGTCATTTGAAGTTAAAATTAACATAAATAGAGAGACGAACTTATTTTTATATGTATTATTTTTAATACACAGAGATTCATTTGTAGAAGTGTATATGTAATCCTAGTCTTTAATCCCTAAACTTAATTCAAATCAAAGCTCGTATTCTTATTGTACATGAATTGTTAAGTTTTATTATAATCAATTTTGAATTTAAATTCAACAAGAGCTAGAAACACAAATGCTTCATATATTATTTTCAATATACAAATCCATGTGATAAAAATGTCTGCAATCAATGTCTTGATATCCTAAACTTAATTTGTAGGGACGTTTGTGTCTTCATTGTCAACAATATGAAGTAAATGAATTGTTAAGCTTTATTATAATTTCTTTTTGAAGTTTCAATGATTACACAAGAGAAAACACTTCATTAGATGTATATATGTCTAAATAATTTTTCATGATTAAGGGTGAAAAAAGAAGTGGATTGTTCATTGGAATTAATATATATCTTAACTCAAGTTGAGACCAAGTTGAGTCCAACTTATTAATAAATAAATCAAGTTTTTTAAACAACTTATTTAGTTAAATAGGTTAAGTTTGACATTATTTGAAAGTCACTTCAGACTTGAAAGCAAGACCAATAGTTGAAACATTATTTTGTAAGGTTTTAGTAATATTAATATTAGTAAAATGTGGGATTAACGCTGTGGTAGGAGTTGCTTTCAGAAGTGTCATGAGGAAAGGGTGCAAACTACGCGTACGCTACTATCTATGTCAACACAATTTAGAGAAGAATCTGAGAACTAATGGGTCACTTTTGCTTTGTTGCAGAGATGCATGGTGTTACTAACAGAGAGAGAGAGAGAGTTTATCACTGTGGAGTAGTCCCTCTCCGCATTTAAAACCTTTATTTAAAGACAAGGACAGTGCACCATCATAATGGAACATCACCCATAATCAAAACATGGCCTTGTCACGTAGCTTCTTCCACACCCTCCTCTCGCACATGCCTTTGTGTTCTTTTCTCTTGCAACTTTTCACTTCCTATTTATTTATATACCATCAATCGCATTATATCGTACCAATCTTTCCTTGTTTCAGTAAAATTCAGTTCTTAAAGTACTGCATTTGGATCTTGAGACTAAAAGTTATATAATTAAAATAATTGTATTTAGCATATTGTTAACTCGTTATCAAGATCAACTAGCAAATACACGTGTATAGTGTTGAATATAAACTTTCTTGTTTCTTCATTATTAAGTACCTGACTTTTACAAAAGCTCGTGGAAACTAATCAATCAGCCAATGCAGAAGAAATAAAGTGCTTGTATTAAAGAACATCAAGGGCTTTTCATTGTCTTTTTCTATCTTTGGGATTTTAAAAGTTTATATTTGTTAATGTGTGTTAGTGTATGTGCAGTTTCAGGCAAGTTTAGGTTATATTTCAAATCATTGACAGCTAGACACTTTCCGGTTCTAAATTACAGAACGTTGCTGGTGGATGCAACTGAAAACTGATTGATGTTAACTTTGATCTCACCGACCATAGCACATAACATGGAAGCCTAGGGTAGAGGAAAGAGCTGGTGAATAGTTTCATGAGAATTATCCTTCAATTATGTACACAAATTATATTAATCTTTATAGTTTCCTTTCCTGCCACGTTAGCCTCATCTATTCGGTTTTTTTGAGCAAATGAAGTATGATAAAAATATGTTCACTCTCCCTCTCGTGTTCCCAAGTGAAGGGACATGCGTACGCGTAGATGGTTAAGTTTAGATCTTATGTACTTTAAATTTTGACAAACTTCAATTTAAGCTTCATGGCACGAGATTTGATACTGAACAAATTTCAAACTAAATTGAAGGATGCGTAAAATGTTCTTTAAACCATATATGCGTTAGAGAGAATGCCTGAAACTAACTTCATTCATGACAAAAAAAAATGCATTTTTCAACTGCTTTGGCTACATAAAAGCACATCGTTGTTGAGATTTAAAATGAAGTTTTTTCTCATTTTGTAATTATGTCATTGATTTCACTTTACGTTGAGAAGTGGGGGAAATATCCTTGCAGAAAAGAAATTCAGCGCGAACTACGATTTAGCAGATGCGACGACGAGCCTACCAGGCCCAATAAAATACAACCCCCTGAACTTTTATTGAGGAGGACAAAACTGAATTGTCCAAAATCCACATGGTAAAGTACTCCGTAATTTGATTTCGTTATTTGTAAGTTACCTTGAGCGGCGGAAGATACTTTTAACACCTCCACTCCTAGTGAGTATTCATTCAATGGAAGACAAGAATTTCAAAAAAGTAAGAGACTAACTATTTCGAAGCTTTCTTCGCAAATTAAATTACACCATTCAAAAAACAACGATGATGCTGCTGCCGAAATTTCCAACTGAACAACAAATTTATCATACTATCATTCTTCTTCCATCAAAACCATTTTCCTTTCATTCATGTAACAGTAAAACGGTAAAACTGCCTTTCTAACCATAATAATGTTGACCAGGAGGTGAAGCACCACCAGGTCTTGCATTTGGCTGAGCCCCAAGCTGAACCAATCCATGAGCAGCTTGGCTGGTCTGCACGGGAGGTGAGGAACCAGGAACTGAAAGTGGAGCACCACTGGGCTGTAAATTTACATTGGGTGGAACCCCAGACTGAGCAATTCCTATTGGATTTGCATTATGACCAATGGGGCTGCTTTGTGCAATAGGTGAGGAAGCTGCGGGCATGGCTGCTGCTGGAGCATAGGATGGCATTGGAGGAACTGTACCGGTCTGAACAGGAAAAGTACCAGGTGCAGATATGTAACTGGGTCTAACTGCCTGCAGGGATGGATCCCATGATGGCACTTGCCCACCCGGAACTTGAGTGTGATGATAAGCAGCAGCACTACCAGGGTACATAGGTGCAGCCTGTGGATTTTGCCAAGCTGTTGCAGGACCTTGAGCTGCAAGCAGACTAGGATCTGGCACTGTATAGTCTCTACTTTTGTCACTGAAAGCCTACAACCAAAACGTATTATATATAATATAACACTCAGAATTGGGATGATTATTAAACTGTCATGAACAAATTACTATAAAAGGTAGGTCAATCAAGTGTCAAGAAGCATACGTTTAAGAATCAAATCTCTTTCCGATCAAGTGTCCACATTGCTTCTAAGGATATCTTTAATTTTCCCCCCTTTTTCATTTTTCCCACTCATGAACATTAACTCAAAAACGCATATTTTTATACCTTTACATTGAGATCAGTATGACGAGAGTATGATAGATGAAGCTTACAATAGCCACCATCATATATGCAATGCCCCTCCAGAGCTTCTCTAGCAGCTGCTGCCGTTATGACATCTGCCAAAAAAATGTCCACCCACGATCAAGAAAAATAAAATGCTTTATCAAGAAACAGGGGATGGGAGGGCTAGTATATACTGCTACCCACTCACTTCCATTCCCTGAAATTACATTTAAAAGTGTTGAATGTAACCTATGACGTGGACCCTAATCTGCAAGACTATGACACAAAAGTCTCTGAGTGAAAAGAAATTGTCAAAACAATCTATAATATTATATGAAAATAATGAAAAAGGACAATGGATGTATAAGAAATCTTCATATAACAAAAATAATACTAGAGAAGGAAGCTCAAGAAATGACCAGTTTCTTTTGTGTCATAAACTGAAGTTCCTCTAAAGAAACATTATCCACATTCAACATTGGGTGGGGAAGAATGAAAGCATTGATTAATGAAATAATAACAATAAAGAATGATAGATAATAGAATTAAAACAAAACGGTCAAACTACAGGTGCATAAACACTGTATTCCTATTCCTAGGACACTAATGTTACCTAATCCAAAATCCATTACATGCAAAAGGAACCTCTCATTTATGCGGAAGCTGGTGTATAAATTTTAATATTTTACATGCATAAACACACATACACATGTATATAATGGACACAATGTACTAGTGCAAGGAGTAACAGTTGAAGATGATTAATACCAGGGTACTGAATTAGTGCCTGAGTTTGACCATTCTTTTCAAATATAGCAATTTTCTGGACAGTACCAAATGCAGAGAAGACCTGTAAAGATTGCCAGTTGATGTTAGACAGTAGAGTATAAATCACTTATAAATTTGGAAGTTTTACAGAAAAACACAAATTCTCACTGTATGGAGGACATCAACAGTAACAGCATACTGCATATTTTCAATGGAAGCCAAAAGCACATTGCTTTCAGGTTCTTTCCTCTTCCCATCAGGGCCTATAGCCGTCTGAAGAATATATGTTTGTCAGAGCATACTAATAGTAAAAGCAGAATGTATTAAAGCATAAAACAACAAAATACCTGTACTGTTCCCTCAATAGCAGTATAGTTAACGGGAAGCATAGGATTTGTGTAGTCCCTGAAATGTCATGGGGAAAATAACATTAATTATTGACAGAAGACTAGTAAAAAAATAGAAAACAGAAAATGGAAATTTAGCTGTGCCCATTGAGAAAAAGTTATGCTTGAAAAAGCTTTAAAAACCAATTGTGCACATTAAACAAACATAGGGATCTCGCTAGAGTCTAGAGGCATGAAACCAAAATGTTTCACTGGCAAAATTTTAAATGACAATAGTAGTAGAGAAGCCTGTTAAATTTATTTAATATTATTATGTAAAATAGACTAATAGAGGAGACGCTAATTTCACAATACATGCTTATTGATTATTCATGTAACTATGGCTCTCTAACAATTTCTTGGAGTTTGAGTGTCACTACGTCAAATTGTTTTAACAGAAATGTTCACCTGAAATAGAGAACATTATGCAAAAAATAAATTCAATCATAGAGATCACAATATTTGGCAATTACAAACTTCCATTTCTTAAAATCTTCATGACCTCTAGATTGTGACCAGGATTAGGAAACATAAATCAATTTTAGAGCTCCAAGGCAAACAAAAAAAAAATAATTTCAGCTGATATACAGATATTAGAAAGTAACACCTCATAGCCAGTTGATCTCAGATGTAACAGAAAACCATTGTGTTTTCAACTGAAAAACTAAAATGACACAAATAGAAGCTGCTTCTACAACTGTAACTCAGTACATAGTGAATACAATTATGAGCCAGCGACACATTGCAAACATCAGAGTATCCTCCAGAGCAAATATGGAAACCAGATTAGATTGACAACTACTACAAATAATTAGTATTGAATTGTCAACATGATATAACAAAACCCACCAAAGAAAAAACTTGCCAATACATTCCAATAACATAAGAACAATGGTTTCAATAATATTGACAGTAAATGCATCAAACAGTTAGAAAATGATCAAGAAAATTACTAAGTGGTCATGGCAAGTCAACTGTATCCTGACTACCAAGCTTCAGTAAGCCCTAGAGGATAAAAGCACACGTATCAATTAGCAAAATAGAGAACACCACAAAAAACATGCAATAGCTTTCACAATTTGCTTAAGTTTCTGAGCAGAAGACAATGTTAAAACAACTAAAGAATAATATATGATAGTTGCCTTTACTTCAATCATTACCTGCTGCGATTTGATTGAAATTTGATATTCAGATCTTTATGAGCTGAGTATGAAATACGTAAATTACAAGAACCAACATGAGCTGGAAGCAGGTATCTACATACCAAAGCATAAGAGAATTAGGAAATTTATTATTTATCAAACTATAACCAAATTAAAGATGGTTTTGAAGAATATGAAGAAAATACACAAACACTGCTTGCCTTGGTATGCTTCTTCCATCCAGTGCATCCCTAGCAGCAGAAGCCGTTTCAGCATCAGTGAACTGAATCAGAGCCTGGCATGGCATTAAACATTGTTAACACTAGAATTGAATCACGAAGGGACATGTTGAAATAGTGCAATGATAATTTACTAACCTGGAAACCTGCAGTCTTTTCAAATGTTGCAATTTTGTGAACAAAGCCAAAAGCAGAAAACACCTGAATAAAAAATAAATGAATAAAGAATAAAGAACTAGTTCATACATCATATTCTTTTCACCTTAATCTTTATTTGGGTATTCCTTAAATGAAAATGTTTGAAGATTATAGTTCAGCAGACAATCCAAAAAACCATCACAGATGTTACAATCACAAAGCAATGTCAGGAAGGAAAAATAAGTTCCAAACAGATAAGAAATAAGTGCAGAATGACACCTGTACTTATATGCGTGACCTTAGAAAGGTGTATGACGTACATGACAAATATTCCAAACTGTCTCCAACAAAAGTATCTAAATATGAGATCAGCATCTGTGGTTCAACCGATTTCAGTAAAATTGACATGATTTAATCAGGATTCTGTCTAACTCTAAATAACAAGGGCAAACGATTAAAAGTCATAGTATTAAATGAAAAAAAAGGAACTGTATACAAATAAAAGGTATTAAAACTCAGATTTCCATGTTACTATCTGATTATTGTATTAGGAGTTGTCATGATGTTTACTTAACAATAACCCTGTTTTATAGGGATTGTGAGTTTTTTTTTTTTTTTTCACATCCTCTAATCAAACAAGAAGCTTGCAAAATCACACACACAAAAGTGAACTGGGGAAATGAAATAAAACTCAGTCGCACTTACCAAATGGATAACATCAATGCTCACATCCCCAGCTTCCACACCTTCAATAGTTACCAGCAAGACATTTCCAGGAATATCTCCAGGACTTTTGTTGTTGACAATTTCATGTCTATTTGAATACTGAATGTAAACAGTTTTGCCACGAACCATAGCAGGTTCTGAAGATGAAGCATAATACGAAACCATTGAAATGGCTTGATTTAGATCTACCTGGTAAAGCATTTATACTTGAGAGTTCAGTAATCAGTGTAGAAAAATCATAAAAAAAAGACCAGGTATCACAACGTAAGCAAACAAAATACATCCTCAACCGCTCAGCAGTCACTTAAAATACCAATTAAGATTCAAGAGAAACTAACCGATGAAAAGTAGCAAAAACAAGAAGTTTAAGTCCAGAGAATTTTATTGAAATGAAAATCTTAATATTTATTTACAATATAACCAAGGTCCAGTCTAAAACATAAGGAGAAAGCTACTTTGAGAATCTATCTCAACTAAAAGAGAATTGAACGGCCATAGTAGTACATGGATTTAATTCAAGCACCAAGATTTTTGGCTCCACCTAGATACATTATGGGTGCTCCAAGGCTATAAGATCAGACCTCTACCAGAAATCCTAACAAGCAGTAATAGTTGGTCATCACTGATATCTACAAAACCAACCTCTATGCTAAAAACAGTATCATGAACATTTTTTTCCCTTGTCAACAAAAATTCTCTCCAATATTTCACTCCTTACAAGAAAGGTTAGCATCTTAACTCTTGGTTTAATAAATTATCAATGGTTTATTTTTATTAGCCATCCAAACTTTTTGCCCAGTCCATTTTGATAGGGCAGATTGGTTAAATTTATGCATGGACGACAGTGTATAAATGGATGCAATTGCGAGTGTCATCCCTGGGTAGTTCGAAGGCGTATTTTTTTAAATGTAAAATAATCGACGCATTTATATCAGAAGTGAAACTAGTGAAAATGAGAAAAAAATAATGGATACAAACGAAAGGCCTAATTCTGATACCCTAAGCAAAAGAGTGAAATAAAACACGACAGCAAACAAAATTCGAGGATTCTAAAATCCAGAGACGGCTACTGAGAGCTGAAGTTGTCACGAATCAATAAATGCATCACTTAAAACCCTAAAATTAGGGAGCGATTGAGACAAAAATAAGAGAAAGAGGGAAGAGAGAGTTACGAATTCAACAAAAGCCTGGTTGCGATTGGCGCCGACATTGCACTTGGTGTTGACGATCTTACCGAAGGGCTTGCAGAGCTCTTTGAGCTCCTCCTCGGAGCATTCCCAGGGGAGGTTGCGAAGATGCAGCACCTTCGAGGGGGTCTGAGTGTATCGGAACTGGTGCTGGCTCGAGGTTGACATCGCTTCCAGATTCCGACGGTGGAATCGCGATCAATGCGGGATGCGAGATGCGAAACGTGAGATGCTTCGTTAGGGCGAAATCGGAGGCACTCTGTAGCTTCGTTTGGTTTTCTAGAAAGTGTGAGGATATTTTGCTATCACAATATGTGAAGAAGAATTATCTGGGTTGCGATTGTGATTGCGATGCCGTATTTAACCTCTTCACACCACAGTTACCTTATACAGAAGCAAAGAAACAAAAGTTTTTTTAAAGATAATTAAAGAAAAAAACTTAAAGGACAATAATTAAGATATTCTTAATTCATGAGAAGTTTATAAAATATTACATAGGAAACAAAATTCTGAATTTGATCAGAAACTATCTTCGAGATCATATATATATATATATATGATCTCATTTAAAGTTTTATATTTTGACATCCAAAAAAACAAAATATGTGATTTAAATTTGATTAGTACAAAACTTATATTATTATATATGATAAAGGTATTATTGTATTACAATATTTGGTTATTACATTAACAAAAAAAAGTATATCTTATATCTAGGATAAACATTTTTAATTATTAGTGATAATATAAGATAAGGTTTTATTTGAAATTTTTCTGAACATAGTTGTTTGTTTCACATATAATGATATTTCTGTTGTTTATGATTTAATTTTTACTCATATAACTTTTTCGTCAATGGAGAATAATGTGAAGAAGATTATAATTCTAAACACTAAATTCTAAAACAGATCATACAGAAAAAAAAAAAACAATATAAGGTTTATTATATTTTTCATTGAACCAAGGTAAAATATTAAAAGGTGTGAAGGGTTTTTTTCTTTGTTTTCAATAACAAGAATTTTTATTGTATAAAGAAAATTGAATTGATCATAAATTAAAGATTTCTATAAATATTATTGTCATATTTGAGTGTATCAATGATGAAAATTAATATAAGTTAAAAATAATGAAAATTTTATAGTATGGTTGAATTAAGATTTCTTCCCAATTTCAAACTCATTAATTTCTATCTTTTACTGTTATAATTAAATAATTTTACAATTCCTCACCTAAAATAAATAAAAATTTTACAATTCCTCACCTAAAATAAATAAAATAGAGTAAAGCAAATGTGCGCATTATATAGTGAAGAAAAACATGATTTGATTTTCCTTAATTTCCTATTTCTCCAATTATGATATGGCAAAAATTCATCATGTATAATATGTAATGAACAATGTAATCAATATGCCTAAAACAAATGAAAAACAATATATGTGTTGTACCTCAAGATGTACTTATTTATTCATATGATATATGATATGTTGATGTAAATGTAATGCATATATTAATATATATTAATATGTAAGAGTAATACTTAGAGGTAATAGACAAGAAAAATGTCTCTTAATACGTTAATCCAGATTTACAAGCAACAATTAAAAGTCTTCCATAATAATTAGAAGTCAACTTAGTATCAAAATACAAATGAAAAGAGAAAGTTTTAGTTATGATTCTCATAATAGCCAAGCAGAAAATACATCACAAATGATATTGCTATACAACACCTTTGTTTAGAAGTTCACTTAGATTCAAGTATAGGATCACACTCAACCTACAAAGTATACAATAATATTTTAATGGAGTATATAAAGTCTACCTAAACACGTCACTTATAAAATAATAAAGAAAGTTCAAAACAAATATAATAATTACATTCTACCATAAGATTCAATAATTCAACAATATAATCAATTAGGACGTCAAAATTTAAAAATAATTATAAACAAAAATAAGAAAAAAGATAAACACATAAAAACCCACATTTTACACATTTAATTAATTAAGCTTGATTTTGGAAGAAAAATTATAATGAAGTCGTCATATGCCATAAACAAGGGACGATAATAAATATTTGATCAAACAATTATTATTATAAAAAATTACAAAAAAAATTCCAAAGATTTGAGAGTCAATTTGGTGAAAGAAAGATATCCACATCTTATAACTTCCGTCCTAAAACAATTAATTACCTTTAAACGTGGAAAATTAATTAATTTTTGATTTTATTCCAAAAATATAAAAAATAGATGCATGTAAAAAACTATTTTTAGTTATTTATTTTACAAAACAAAAAAATGTTTATGAATTTATTTATTTGAGTTTGATAATAATTGAGTTTATTTCTACATATTTCAATTCACAATAAAAAATTAAAATTACATAATTTTCTTTATATAAGAAAAATTGTGTATGTTAATATATCTTCTTAAGTTTTCGAATTTTAAATACTTTTAAATATTTTAATAATGTTTTATATTTTTCTTGTAATTCTCATTTAGAATATAAAATGATGAAAAAAATTAGACTTTATATCCTTACTAATCTCACAATAAGTAAATATAGGCTAAACTATGTGAATATGAGGAATTATTGCGTGACATCTATTTAAAAAACATATATAATTTATATAAATTGTTATATTGAAATAAGGAATTGAATATAAAATGAAAGGCCACTAAGTTGGTTGTTGTTGAAATTAAATGAAATCTTTCAAAGAATCAAATGTAAAAGACTGCAAATAAAAATTAAAGGATGTATAAAAGAAAAACAAGGTTATGGTTGTAGAGAAATTTAGTTACCTAATAATTGACTGTATCTCTACGCAAAATCGATTATATCTCATAGATAATCGATTTGTCTAAAGACATAATCAATTGTGAATCAACTATCACTCATTCATTTTGATAGCGTATCTATATAACAAAATAACAATATATCTGTTTAAGTTTTCTTGCTCATAAAGATAAAAAGATAAAAAAGTTCGAGTCTGTGTTAAATGTATAAGATTATTCGAAGCGTTTACGGATTTTAACAAAATATCGTTTTTAATCAATGATCTACTGCACTAATTGTTTTTTTTTAATTAAATAACCACTTTTTATGGTATGTAATATCTCTAGATCAAATTATTTAAAAAGTAAAAGTAAAGTTTTATATTCTTTCAGAAGCAATTTGCTTATCATACAATACACCCGTAATATACTTACAGTAAATATCTATCTATATATATATATATATATATATATATATATATTATATACCACTTAAAAATAAATTACTTTTTACCAATACATGGAAGCAAAGTCTTAGGTAAATAAATAAATAAAAGTAGCGAAAGTACATATATAATAGATAAAAAATTAAATAAATAACGGAAGCAATTGAAGGCGGCGAAGAATCTATAATAAAAAAAATATAAAAGAATCTGAAAGAAATCTCCAACCCTAGCGCGCACGACCACTCCTCTTTTTCTCTCATCTCTGGAAACCGTACGTAACCGTAGGCGATACCACGACACACTGCCCACTCTCTGCGATGACCGGTCAACGTAGTTCCTACGGCAAGCGCTCCCACTCCCACTCCGATTCCGACGCCGGCTCCAAAAACAAGCGACGAAACCCCGCCGCCGATGACTCGTCTCTTATAACACCCGAGGACACCGTCTTCCGCTACCTCTGCCCCGTTCGCAAGATCGGAAGCGTCATCGGCCGCGGCGGCGACATCGTCAAGCAGCTCCGCGCTGACACCAGGGCCAAGATCCGCATCGGTGACGCGCTCCCCGGCTGCGATGAGCGCGTCGTCACTATCCACAGTTCCTCCGAGGAGACCAACCGAATTGACGACACTGGCGATCTCGTCTCACCCGCTCAGGACGCGCTGTTTAGGGTTCACCAGCGTGTGATTGCAGAGGACGCACGTGACGACGAGGATGAGGAGAGGAATCACGTCACTGCGAAGCTTCTCGTGCCGTCCGATCAGATCGGATGCGTGATCGGAAAAGGCGGCCAAATCGTGCAGAATATCCGGAGCGAAACCGGCGCGCAGATTCGGATCCTTAAGGATGACCGATTGCCTCCCTGTGCGTTGAGCTCCGATGAACTTGTTCAGGTGAATTTGTTAATTCCTTGGTTTATTTCTTATCATAGTAAAAATAATGTTGAAGGTTTAAGAAGGCTTGTGCAGAGACTATATATCGAAGGTTTAAGAAAACGAGTGCAGAGACGATTACGTGGTCAAATAGATTTAGTTTCCGAATAGGGATACCATTTAACTGAATACCATTGAAAAAGGTCTGCAGGGGGAGGTTGTAAATTCTTGTCGCGGTTTCGATGCCATCCTTTACATTGTGGTCAAATGCAGCCACGACTGTGGCCGCTGATATACTAATATCTTTTGGTCAAAATCTTAATTACTGCTTTTTAAAACTTTTTTCTGCAACCAATCAAGATTGATTTTGGCTACAATGTCATTTTTTTTTTTTTTTTTTTTTTGCTTACTGTGACTGCATTGAGACCACAATTGCATCCGTATCATTTTGTCCATAATTTTCTACAACGTTAAAGATCACAACAAATGACTGCAATTGCAATTTAAAATTGGTTAGGCAATATGTTGTAAAGCTGGATCAGCTGTTAACAGAAAGTTAGGATACCTAACTGTAGGAGTAGTTTGCATTGTAGATAGGGCTTCGCAAGATTGCTATGATCCGCGCACTTAGTAGAAAATTTCACTTAGAAATGCTCTGGAATGATTTAAGCTGATTTATTTGCTATGAAAGTGCAGATTTCGGGTGAGGGTGCGGTTGTGAAGAAGGCTTTGTTTCAAATTGCAGCTCAGATCCGTGATAATCCTTCACGGTCTCAGCATCTGCTTGCTTCTGCAGTTCCTGGTGGCTATGCAGCTGGTGGTCCTGGTGCAGGGGCTCCCATTGTGGGAGTGGCTCCTTTTGTGGGTGCTTATGGAGGATATAAAGGTGATGCTGGTGATTGGTCACGGTCTCTGTATCCTGCCCAAAGGGATGAAGCTTCTATGAGAGAGTTTACTGTGAGGTTTGTTTGTCCCACTGGCAACATTGGTGGTGTGATAGGAAAGGGTGGTGCCATAATAAATCAAATCAGGCAGGATTCCGGGGCTACCATCAAAGTTGATAGTTCTGCAACTGAAGGAGATGACTGTTTGATAATCATTTCCACCAAAGAGGTGAGATATAGATTTTATCAAGTTGGTGTGGAACTATGAATACATGATTTTTTTCCGTTATGATGGTTTTAAATTGTCTTGATGCAGTTCTTTGAGGATTCTTTCTCTCCAACAATAGAAGCTGCTGTGAGATTGCTGCCCCGCTGCAGCGAGAAAGTGGAAAGAGATTCTGGGATTGTCTCTTTCACCACCCGTCTTCTTGTGCCAACCTCAAGAATTGGTTGCCTTATTGGTAAAGGAGGGACAATTGTAACTGAAATGAGGAGGCTGACAAAAGCCAACATTCGCATCCTTTCAAAGGAAAATCTTCCTAAAATTGCTTCTGATGATGATGAAATGGTGCAGGTAGGGCATTGTTAATTTGACTAGTAGTCTTGTTTTCTGCGTGATCAGAAGTTGCAAGGCCCTATAATTCTGAACTGGTGTGTGTTTTTTTTGTGTTGACTAGATTTCAGGAGACCTTGATGTTGCCAAGGATGCTCTTGTGCAAGCACTTACACGGCTGAGGGCAAATCTTTTTGATAAGGAGCGTGCTGTCTCAGGATTCCTTCCGGTGCTTCCATATCTTCCTGCTTCAGTTGATGGATCAGATGGCTTGAACTATGACAGTAGAGATGGTAAACGACATGGACGTGGTGGATATTCTGGTGGGTATGGAGGTTCAAGTGATTTGGCATCTGCTGATGGTTATGGAAGCTATGGAAATTCACAGGTTATTTTTTACATACATGTGTGAAAATTTAGTGTGAATTACCTTCTCCAGCTCTACTGATATTTCTTAATTTGTTTGATTTCATATATCTGTAGCTTGGTAGTGGTGGTGGTGCTTATGGAGCTTATGGAAGTTATTCTTTGGGACGGACCGGTGCCTATGGGTAACTAATTAACTTCTTTATGTTCCATGTATCATTATTATTTTATAGTCTTCCCTGGTCCATGTTCTGATTAATATTCAGTGTCCCAAAACTCATCAATGCTGATATTTAGCATCTATTCTCAGGTCTACTCAGAATGGTTCTTCTCGGAGGAGAAACCATGCTTACTAAAACTTGATGGCTCCATGCAGGTAGATTACAGCTTTCATTATTTTTGTATTTTATCTGGCAACATATAATATAGGCCATTCACATGAGTATGTAGCAGATTGATATCTTAACCTGACCAGTATACCATTTAGAATTCTGATGCTCTTGTTTTCCCTTTGTTGCCTTTCCCTTCCCATCCAAACAGCTGTGAAGCCTGATGCCTACTGCCTAAACCGGAAGACCAGATGAACCAGGGTTTGACAAACTCATGGCCCCACTACCTTGACACCTCTACCTAGAGGACCAAACATGTGAAGACTAGTGAAACTGGCCATGTCCATTTTACCTTATTTCACAAGCTTGATAACTAATGCTACCCCACGAACCTATATAGAGTTGGCTTGCCTTTTCAGCTGCTTTTCAATTCCTGTTCAGTTTCTTTAGATTTAAAGCACCTTGTAGCTATCATCCGTTGACAGTTGTATACCTATATTGTTAATTTGTTATTATTATTGGGTTTTGTTTTCCTGATAGTTCACAATTACTTGCATTATGCCCTTTTATAGTTATTTGAATTAGATTTATGTTGGTTCCTGGTTAAAATTGACCCGGTGTTTATGCATCAAAATTTGGTGGAGCTGTGTCTGTGTGTATTGCAGGTGTCAATATCTTATCTTCCTCTGACACAAGCAAAAGGGTGTGCTGCATTGTTTGACTATGATAATTCATATTTATGGAAGTAGTTCAGTACTTCAGATATGATGAATTAGAGGTATGATATTTGTTTATATATGCAGTTGATTGTAGCATTGAAGCTTAGTGCTTTCTTGGCTAAGGTAATGTGCATTTGGAGTTATGCAAAATCTTTCACGATTCAGAAATAGATTAATATCTTCTTTCCGCATGGCCAATATAGTACATGGCTGGTCGTTGTTTTAATTTCTATACCCGGTCATAATTTCAGCTTAATTGTTATTCTTTTGCACGGAGAAATTAATGCCTCGACTTTCTTGGGTTTTTCCTACCAAAACCAATGTATTTGATGTATAGCCAGTATATTACTTGCACAAGTATTTGGTCCGCCCTATGATCCTATTCAAAGACGTGTCTTCTTTTCTGAGGGAAGAGGTTCCAGTTGGTGTCAATTGAAAAACTATGTACCACAATGAGACGGATTTGAATATTTTCCCCCTTTGGCATTGATTTTTTTATGCCAGTAAAAACAGTACTGTTTTTTCCTCGTAGCCATTTGCTATTGTCACATAATAGATAATAGACCTTCAACAAAGGAAACAGTTTTTTTTATCTTTAAACAGGCTTTATGTGTTTATCGTTGAGCAATTGCTGCTATATAGTCATGGTTGTTGGGGTCATGAGATTCAAACTGTTACATGGGAAATCTGTTTTCAGAATTGAGAATTGAAATTTATCCTGAATCATTAGATTAGCAATTAATTATTAAAGTTGGTGTAATTATAAATATCTAATCCATAATAAAACTGTAAGATTTACTATTTTAGAAATAGAACAATTTTGATTTCCTTTTTCTACCGTTGTACATTATTGAAAAAATGATATATTAAATGGTATAATTAAGATATCATCAGGTTTTAGATAACATGATTAGGGAGGCCTATTTTAAATGTTGATATCCGATGAGAAGGAAAATATTACTAATGTATCTTCTTTAGTCATTTATCTTACAGTCCATGCTTGCCTTCTGTTTTACTTTCCAAGCTAAGCATAAATTTAACCTAAGAAAGCATTTTTCTTATGAAGTAAAAAGTAAGTTAAACTCATAAAGATAGGAAGTTCGCAAAATGCTGGCATGCCAGTGTACAATTTTTGAACTCACTAAATGGTTAGTTGAGATCCTTAATTGCCAGTGTACAATTCTTGGTGGAAGCTTGGTTGAAGGATTATGGTTAGTCATATGTCTGTTGCGTATAGAAAGAGTGACTACTTACTACAAGTATAATTGGTATTGAATTTGAAAATTTGCAGGTGAAAAAAGTTTTGAAGGCCAATTTAGGCATTTAAGTTGTTTTTACATCTGTGGAAAACAGACCATTTTGGTCCAGCCTGTCTCGGCCCTATTTAAATATGGTGGACTGGTTTTGTAGTGAGTGTTGGAAGTTTTTGCCATAATTTTTAGAGGCATAACATGGCGTTGCTAAAAAATTCTGACACGTTGATGTTTTTTTTACCTGAGCGCACCCTATGTAGGCAGAATTTATTTCACATTGCTAAAAAATAGCTGTAATGAACAGGAAGCGTGGAGGATCTGAATTTATTTTAGATGTTGGTCTTGTATTTTGTTTAGGCTGTTGGATAAAAAGCGACTAATCAAATGCTAACATATGTCATTTTGATGATCCCTGTGATTTTGGAAATCAAGCAATATTAAATATGGTGGGAATTGAAATGGAGTTGTGGTATGTATTGCTTTTCTTTCCAACCCTTATTCTCTGGAACTTAATTGAATCAGCGGAATCACGCTTATGTTACTCATTTTGCCAGGTCATTTCAACTATGGAACAGGTAAGCCTTGGCTTAAGGTTATATACGATGCACGGTTGTGCCAGCAGCAAATGTGCCTTTCTGTGAGTTGGGAATTTACAAGCCTAAAAATTATGAAATTTCTAAATCCCATATATAGAAAATCTGATGCATCTTTGTAAAGGATGAGTAAGATGGGATGTTTTTGGACATTTATGTTTTTTTATTAGGAGATCTGAAGTTGTATCTAAACGAGACGGATGGAAAAAAGACGATTGCAAGGGCTTTGACATTATGTTGTGTGAACCAATGTTCTGCGACACCGTACATTCATGACAGGAAGTAACTCGCCTTTGAATTATGTACTTCTACAATCTCATGCTTCTTAAATTGAATCAAAATAATTCAATCCAAAATTTGAGTAAAAAGAAGTAAGGGAATAATGAGAAAAGGAAGAAGTGATGTACAGAGATAAAATATATTTTGTTTGGTGAAAAAAAATATTTTATGATAATACTATTTTATATTTCTATGTTATTATTTTGCTTTTTTATTTAAAAAAAATTCGAGATTTCGGAAATGTAATTACAATCATCAATATTCATTTTTTCTCTTCATTTTTTCTTGTCCTGTTATCTTTCTTCTTTCGTACTTAAACCACTTATTTCTTTCTTTTAATTCTGTGTCCTCTTGTTTCAGCTGATACTAACGAAGTGCAATTAAGAGATGACGCGTGTTAGAGAATATTTCCCCTAAATGTTGTAGGCTTAAAGCGAATAAGAATTTGTGATTAAGTTTATTATACTTAGTATTATTTAGTGCAAATTATATTTATGTTTCTTCAAATAAAAGTATTAACCTATAAACACGTCTTCGTAATACTTGTGTAACACTTCAATTTTTAGAGATAATTTTTAATGAATTAAAATAAATAAATTATAACAATTTTATTGTTTATTTTGGTAGAAAATTATCTTTTTAGAATTATGATTCTCAATACTAAGATTATGAGTTTTGAAGTTCTCCGTTTTTACAATAGATAATAGAGATCACGAAGTGGCACTTGCAAGATTAATATAGGTTGAATAGATTATTGATAAAAGTCTTTATTTTTCTGCTCTTGTATTCAACCACTTTCTTCCTTTCTTCAAAGTTTTAATTAAGGACAAATGTCAATAGTTTAGGATTAAACTTTTGAGGTTAAAGTAGTGTATATGAATATCTAGAAGTGTATAATTTTTTTCTACTGGGCACACTATTTTGAGGTAAGAGAAATTAATTATAACATTAATTAATATATATTGATTTAGATGCGTGAATTGTCTGGTTGTTAAAATAATATTATGTTGAAAATATGAACATATTTGTTGGATACTTAGAATGTTGGGATTGAGTTTAATAACCGATATATCAATTATTGTGAGTCTAATTGATATTCTGGGATATTTTAGACATAATACATGTTTTTTTTGCATTTTTCAAGTGAACATAATCCTTGCTTCTTAGAGCATGCAACGAGTAGTTTAGCTCAAACAGAAGAAAAAGTGTAAAAAGTGTAATGTAGTGTTGAATTTTATAATAAGTCTTCTAACTCAACAGTTTATATGACTTTGTATATGATAGTAATTCAAGTGATGAGAGGAGTTTATATGATTTTTTAACAATATAAAAGGAATGATGGTAATTGAGGTGATGAGAGGATGGTCGAGAGAAAGAAAGAACGAATTAATCTGTGTCTTTTAGAGTTAGTGTCCTCAAGTGGTATCGTTTAAATGAAAAAGATTTGTCATTCGAGAAATAAAGTTACATGATGTAAGTGTAATAGTGTTGCGACTAATTAGTGAAAGACATGTAAATTTATATATTTATATCATATTGATACGATAGAAGGTATACTTGTATGATATATTTATCGATGTAAATTATATATATGTGATGATGTTGTTCTATGTGGTATAAACTCGTTGTGAAAGGAAAATATCTACCTTCACCGGGAAGGAAAAGAAATTATAATTTACCTGTTAAAAAATAAAGTGCAGATGGTACTACATGTCGAGAAATATTTAAAAGTTAAAAAAATTATTTTCTTTGGAAAAACTTGTGTTCCTATATATATGTTATAATTTTACATTATTAGTAGGAAACATGTGTGAGAGTTTGAAACAACAACAGATATTTGTTAGGGCTAAGGTTGGTAGAAAAAGATACAAGTATTACTGTAGAAGAGGAGGGATTGTGAGCATTATCCAGCAAGTTTCACCAATGTAACATATTTATGCTGTGTTTCTGTGGTAGCCAAATGCAGTAAATTCTTCCACCCAACTCAGGAGTAGGGACCTACTTAGAGGGTGCTCCTTCAACTTGGTCAAAAGCTGCTACTTCCCTTAAATGAGCTTTAATAAGAGATCTGAGAAACTAGCTACTCAGACTTTGCTGATGGGGATGCATCTAATAAAGTGTGTGTTCATTGGCTTTTTCACCATGCAAAGTCACATCCACCAGTAAGAGAACCCTAAGGTTACCCTTCTTTTTCAAAATTTCCCTTAGACAAAGGACAGTTTTGGGCTGTCCCCAATGCAGCAATGCATTAATGCTTTCTTCTGACTAACCCTACACCCATTTTCTCTATATAATAACTGATCACACCCTTTCTGTTCGCTTCAACCAAACTCCATTCGTCCATTTTCTGCCAACCAAGCCCTTCAAGGCCAATTGGCTTCTTCTTTTCCACCTTTTCCCTTCATTTTAGTTGGGAATGTTGTCTTCCCCATTCGGGAAAAAAGTCCCTTCTGGTGGCAGTCATTTTGATTGGTCACACTATATTTTGTGAGGCTTTTCATCTAAATTGTCTTGCATGTGGGAATGAGGTCTTGTAGTGCAGCCAAGGATGACTTGCCGTTAAGCTTGTTTTGACATTATTATGAAACCCTACTTTTCATTCATTGCATTATCTTCCCATGCTAACTAGTTAACCGGCAAGTCAACTATGGCTACGCAAAGGCCTCCTTCTCTCATGTTAGATATTTGATGAATAATATTAGGTCAACTCTATCCACAGATTATGACCCTGGCTTATGCACCAAGAAACAGTAAAACACTGCAGAGATCTAGGTCAGGAGTAAGTCATGCAAATACATTAATTATTATTAAAAATTTTCAAGACATTTGCTTAATTTGCTGGTCTTTGGCATTTCCAGATTTATTTCTATCTGATGTAGAACTTTTTGCTCATTCATTCTCTCTACCATGCACACTACTTGATACTTAGTTTGGTGGACTAACTTGTAGTTGAGAGAATAATAACATGATTTGAGAAGTCTTTGCTGAAGCTGCTAAAATTTATTTCATTCTGCATTTCTTTGTTTGCATTATGTAGTTTATAACAATGTTCCAATTGTGGTTATTGTTTGCTGAGTTATTTCATTGTAAAGCTTGTAAGCATTTATCTGTTTTTATTATGTGATTAATTAGTTAAGCTTACCCTATATTGTTGAAGTTATACCAGAGCACATTGTTACTTATTTGATATTTTGTGTATTTGTTTTCATATAGTTAAGTAATCATTAATTATTTTAAAAAAGGATATAAAAAAATCACATATAGTTATATTTCTGTGTGACTCAATAAAATATTTTATTAATTCTTTAAGAACACAGGTTAGTGTTTGTCACTAAATAAAAAGGTAAATATGATTGAAACCTTTTAAGACATCAAAATGGAATTACATGAAGATTTCCATTCTCACTTTTTCCTCATCCTTCTAAATTGGCGAAAGCTAAACCTGTTGCTTATTATTGGTCACGGAGAACTAAGATGAATTTTTTTCAGATATTAAGTGATCGCTAACCATTGTTAATCACTCACTAACTAAGCCCTAACTAAACGTTTAACATTTTGGGTTATTCTAGCTAGTAGGGGCAAGATAATACTATACTTCCTTATTTTCATTTAATTGTTATAATTTGTATAAGATTTTTTTTTTATTTTTTAGTTTTAAACTTTATAATAACATTAACTATTCTTTATTAGTTATATCCTTATTTTTTTAACTAATATTTAATTTACAATTGTACATTTGTTATAAAATGAAAATGAAAATAAAAATAAATAAAATGAAAAACCTCATCATAATTTTATTACATAAGAAAAAAATGTTATATTTCTTAATTCTGCAGTTATAAATCTTAAACTGCAAACAAAGAAGAAACAAAGAAAATTTGTTTCATATGAAAAATTGAAGATTTTTATTGGAATACATTGGTAATAGCGTACAGCTTTTTTCGGCGTTTTTCAATTATAGATTATCAAATCATTGAAAATAATTAACGTTTAGTAATAGTTAAGGAGTTTAATTTTGATAAATTGTTAAATATTGTTTAGATATTTTTTCCGTAAATATATATAGAGAAAATGATAAAGTTATCTTATGATTATTAAAATTAACTTTTGCATGTTAATTTATTTTAAATTAAACAAGATAATTTTTGTAAAAATCAAATGCATAAAGTGATTTTAACTGACGGGAGAAACTTAACTTATTTGTCCTGTAATCTGTTATCTTATAGATATTTGTAGAAAAAATTATCAAAAGTTCATGTAAACTTTTTATTATTATTATTAATAAATTAAGAATCGCTTAAAATATGACATTATTAATACTACGAGTGTGGTTCCATTCTTGATTAAGCATCGGTTGTCCAGTTGTCCAGTTGTCTCATACAGAATTTACAAGCAAAATTTATACATTACATTCATCCTTACGAACTTCGAAGTCAATAAAGAAAGAGAAAAAGTTACCAAAACAGTGAACATAGAATGGAAAGAAACAGAGCAGAGGTATGATTTGTTTTCCAATTTGATTTTATCCTTTAAAATTTCAGAAGAAAGTTTCCAATCGTGGGAATCTTTGTGGAGTTGGAAAGGACCGTTTAAAAGTTGAATATAGAAAATAGAACAAGTACAGCAGTTACTCCACTATAATTAATATTCATCAAACAAAGAAGAACTGACTTTAGCAACAACTTTTCCAAAATGAAACGAAAATATGTGTCTTTTTTGTCAGCAAAGACAAGTTATATTAGTTTGTAATGGGTAAAGGGTACCAGAACCCTTATAGATCAAGCCGTTGCCAAGAAAAGGTACTAGTGTGTTGTCACTCGAAGGCAAAAGTTCTAATCAATGGATTTGTTTATCTTGATCAGGTACATCTTCTAGAAGTGGGCCTCTCAATATAGGCATAGCAACTATTCAACTTTTGTAACTTGTTTTTTTTAATGAACTATTTAGCACTGTTAGTGCATGGATGGATTTGAAGACCATATGCCTATAAAATGCATTTTGTTTTCCAACTCCAGACTCATCAAATATTCACCACTCTGGTCCCTTCTCATTTGCGTTTTTCCAACTCCACTTCTTCATGAACTATGAAAGCTCCAAGCAAAGTCCATCCAAATTCCAATAACTGCATTAGGAACAATCCTCATCCAGGCTACAAATTCATCTTGAGATGTATACAACTTTGTAATGGGATTGATTCATACTCAATGCAACTTGAAACATTGCAGGCACAAACATCTTAACAGCCCCAAAGATCAAATGTATCTCCGCCCAATCAGGTTATTGATCTTTGTATGAATATGCCAGAACTAGTTTCATCCTGCAATTTTGAAGTTTCACTTTATGGTTATCAGTGTCACAGTGTGGAGTTGAATGTAGATCATATTTAGATCCACCTATTAATTGGTGTCGTACTAAAGTGAATAAATGATATTTCAATAATTGATCAACATCCATGTTACCCCATAATACTTGATGATCACCAACTGTATGCCTCAACAAAGCTAGAGCCGCGACTTTTTGTCACACCATTGTCGTCCATCAGCTTCCTTATCTTCTCAGCCCCATTCCATTCACCTTGTGAAGCATATACATTTGACAACAATACATAGTCCCCACTTTGATTGCCTCTCATTCTGAGCAGCTGCTCATTTACTTGTTTTGCCATGTCCACATTTCCGTGAACTTTGCAAGCTCCAAGCAAACTCCTCCAAACAATTGCATTTGGTTCTAACTTCATGGAAGCTATGAAATCAAACGCTTCCTTCAAAAGTCCAGCACGTCCCAGCATGTCCACCATGCACCCACAGTGTCTAATGTTTGGCTCAATCTTGTACTTACTTCTCATAAGATGAAAATAACGATTACCCTCGTCAACATTCCCAACATGACTACAAGCTGCCAAAACACCAATAAAAGTGACCTCATCTGGACAAACCTTGGTACTCTGCATTTCCCTAAACAGACAAAGTGATTCCTCAGCATGGCCATGAAAGGCCAACCCACTAATGACCGTGTTCCACGAGACCACATCTTTATCTCTTATCAACCAAAACACATGAATTGCTTTCCTAATATTTCCACACTTGGCATACATATCAACAAGAGCATTTCCCAACAATGTGCTCAACTTTCCCTCACTCATTTCCATGATCTTGCCGTGCACCTTCTCACCACTCTCTAAATCCCCCAAATCAGCACAAGCACACACCAAGCTCAACATTGTTACCTCATCGGGAGACTCCCCAACTCTACACATCTCATCAAACAACTCCAACGCCTCCCGGTTTAAGCCACGAAGCACATAACCACCGATCATCGCATTCCAACTAACAACATCCTTCATAGGAGACTCATCAAAAAGTTTTCTAGCACACTTCATCTCCCCATGCTTTGTGTACGCTGTGATCATCACATTCCATGATACCAAATCTCTATTTGGCATTTCATCAAACAGTTTCCGTGCAACACTCAACTCCCCTCTTTGAGCATACCCTGCAATGAGTGCAGACCACGCAACCACATCCCTCTTGTCCGAATCATCGAAAATCTCAGTTGCAATCTTCAAGTCTCCACATTTAGCATGGAAAACCAAAAGGGTGTTCCTCACAACCACATTTGAGTCAAACCCAAGCCTCAAAACTCTAGCATGAACAGCGGAACCAGTGTTGACCCAGACGAGCTTGGTGCAAGCCTTGAGAACAAATGGGAAAGTGAAGTTATCAGGCTTAACGGAACGCTGGTCCATCTGGGCATACAGTGCAACCGCACGCAAGGGATCACGACTCTGAGAAGAGCCTCTGATGATGGTGTTCCACATGAAGGTGTCTGGTTGGGGAATTTGAGCGAACATTTGGAGTGCGTATTGTGTCACGGCAGCGTTAGCTGTGGGGCCTACCATTGACATGGCTGCGGCCAGAACGAGTTTTCGGAGGAAACCAACGTTGGAAGCGAAACCATTAACGATCATTAAGGCGCGAATTTGTTTGAGGGTTCGAATGTTGGTAACAGTGGTGGTGGTGCCTGTTCTTTTTCTTATCATGTTTTCAAACTAATGTCTCTTCACAAAAACTGAATACTAATAATGTTAACTTGCATTTTAATTTTGTCCTTAGTTGTTAAAAGGAAAAAAAAAAAATATTTGTAGGTTGCAATGCTTTTCTATAGACTCAAAATCTCAAATATGAAGAAGTTTTTTCGAGGATTGTAAAAACTAATGAAGAATGAAAAAAAAAATAAAAAAAATTAAGGCACTCATTTATGGAATAAGTTCTTTCATGACTTCTATCTTTATTTCTTCTTCTTTTATTTAGATTCCACGATATTTAACATCCTGAGTAACTATATTCTCATTTGTTGTGATTAAATGTAATCACCAAATTCTTTTATGTATTTTTTATTGTATTTATGTATAATTTTATATTTCTATTAATCATTATATTTATTGATTGTTATGATTTGATTAATTATAAATTAATTGAAGCTCTAGGAGAATCTTTATAAATTCTTGATCTAATAAAATATAGTAAATAGATAAAGTTGTTCGAAAAGTAGAAAAATTAATTATCTATAAATTTTCAAACTTAATACGAATGTACTCAATTGAGTTAATTAGGAATTGTGATTCAATTGAATATATCTAGGATTTACTTTGAGGGATTGAAATGTTACTTTTCATATGATAAGCGTTAACGATAATGAAGAAGTGAAAATTTTATTTAATGAACTTAATAAAATAAGAAAATAAGAAGGTGGAATCCTATCCAATAATATTTATATTATATATTTTTATCTAATTTGACTTTTTTTTGTTTTAAAAGTAGAAAAATTATTGTGGTGCTTAATTTTAACTTTTTCTTTTAAGATCTTGTTATCATATATCATTTCATCTTTTATCATTTATTTTAAATCTAGTAGCATATAAAATTAATGTAGTTATTAGTATTGTTTCTATATCCTTGTGATTTTACAGTTTTACTAATTTTCAGAACCAATTAGAACAGTTATAATTATACTTGCGTTAAAGTTAAGAACAAGTAACACATAATAATAAAAATGAGACCACCTAGACCACTGTGAAATAAATAAGTCATAGAAAACGAGATATTAATAATTAGTAAAAATAGCCAAGTAATAATAATGTGAATCACTTGTTATTTATTTTTAAAAAATGTAAAAATATATTAATATATAGACACTTAAATCAAAATAAAAAAAAAATATGACTTTTACTTTTTTAAATAACTGGAACATCATGAATTGAAATTAAAATTTTGAAATAACACTCTAATTCATTTTAAATATATTCTTTATATACTTAGCAGAAAGCATAGACTCATAAATTCCACCGAGTCTTTTCCACACTTTTTAATAATTTTGAAATCGGTAAAAGTGTTAAAAACGTGTCGTGATAGCACTTTCCTTTAGAACTAATTGTACTATTTCGATAACATGAATCTATTAGTTAAGTCATGTTCATGGAATTTGAGTTTAGTTTGATTTCTTAGAGTACTTTTACGTGATAAATAAGTAGATACCTTCAGAAAAGAAACTTTAAATAGATGTATTTATTATTACAAACGAGAAATAAAGAACTTTTTTGGATTCTTTGTATCCCTCCAATTTTGATTTGTAATGGATCCTATCTTTATCAAACAGTAGCTGGTTGGCCAAAATGCTATACTAAATTGCACCTTGGGTGTTCCATATTCGTAGATAAATTTGTGTCATGTCATGTTCAAGCAGAAGAATATACATGCAGAAAATAACATAATAATTAGTTAATATATAGTTACCACTACCAATTTATATATATTATCCTTCTACGAGGAATATGCATTTGCATGTGCTTAGCTTTCATGCATTCTATGTATGACTTCCACACACGTATTTCATTCGTACTTTTTTACTCTTTCTCTTAAGCAACTTTAGTTCGGATTATTTTATTTAAATAAGAAATTTTCAATATGGTTAAGACTAATTCTCCATCATGAAAGCTGCACTAATTGAAAGCGTTAGTAATTGTAATGTCTCTCCATAGAATTTTAACCCTTGTAATTAAGATGTTTTGGTGATTCAACTTATAAAGACCTTTTGTATGGGTGTTAGAGGATTAAAGTTAATAAAGGAAGAGGATTAAAGTTAATAAAGGATGGTGGTTGTGTGTAAGTTATATTTTAAATGTTATAAATATAAAATTAAATAGTTTTATTTTTAATTTTTTCAAAATTATAATTTCTTTAAAATCTTAAATTGTTTGAGTTTTTTTATTTTTTTTAGAAACTTCAAAGGGAACATGTCTTATTTCTCTTTCTAAGCACACAAGTTAGGAGATAAATGGAAGTATGTATAGCTCAAATTTATATATTGTTCCAAGTGATTTATTGTTCTCTTTAGATTTCAAGTCTCTTCTTTCTTTACTTTCATGCATGTGGTATTGGATTCAACGCATATGTGGTGTGTTTGTTTGTCAGTTTTATCTTCCTCTAAACAAAATAAAGGATCTTTTAGCATTCTTAATTTATTTTCTTTTTAAGAAATAAATTTCTTATAAATAAAGATATTTTAAGATAAGAGAAGCTAACCTTACTTTTAATTAGATTATAAGAGTAGAGAATGAATTTGTAGGAAAATTAGACATACATTAAATTTAAATGTTAATGATGCTATTATCGTTGAAAAATTGTTTTAGTTGTAAACTTTTTTTAAATTTGAAAGATTAAATTGTTGATTTGAAACTTATACGGGCGAATCATACATACGCCAGAATAGTCAAATTAAAATATTATATTATTGTATGAATTAAATGTTTGTGGTGATAATGAATGTTTATTTTTATTAAGTTTATTAATTTTGTAACGCGAAAATAAGTTTGATTTTGAATATAATTTATATGAACATAATTTGAAATGAAAATAATTAAGCGTTTTAATTGTTTATATATATATATATATATATATATATATATATATATGACATAATTCGGTCACTTATTAATGTGAAATTAATGAAAACAATTTCTCCCATCAAAGTCACAAGTGATATTATTCAAATGGCAACTCGTTAATCAAGATAGGAAGTTATTTCATTTTTTCCTAAATAAATATGGCAGGTGTTAGAGGTTTATGGGAAATAGTTTAATCTTTAAATATTTAGTTTATGTCTTTTATATATTTGGTAGACAGTACATTTTTTATTATCATAATAAATTAACTTATAAATTTTTTATTATCATTATAAATTAACTTATAATTTGTTTTAAATGATTTGTTTACCCCTTTTCTTTGTTGTTTAGTAACTATAATGATTATATAGAACAAATTTCATGATGACGATAAAAAAAATTATAGATAATTTATTATATATACATTTCTCAATTTTAAAAGAAAAAATATATATATATATATATATATATATATATATATATATATATTTACTGATTTTTATTTTAACAACTATAGTAAAATAGTTACACCAATAATAAAATAATCTGTAATAAAAAATAAATAATGCATTTTATTGACTAATTGATTATTTTATGGGTCATGATGGAAGTGGTGATATTCTGAATTAATATAATTTGGAGTGAAGATATGCACACCCAAATTAAGTCTTAATTAATTTTATGACTCATTAATATATTGGTCTCTGTAATAAGTTTGACGGCTCTGCACTGTCCAGTGTATACTTGAGGTAGATTACATTTTTAGATCTAATAGGTTATTATCTTAAGAAAAAGAGTAAATTATACTTCACTTTTTGAGTAATTAGTTAATTATAAAAAAAAAATGCGTGTTCGTCTAAATTATTTTCAGAATTAACAGATATTTTAATTTTTTTCATTCATATTTTGTGATCATTGGAATTGGTCCTATTGGATGTAGGTAGGAGGATATGCAATTGGGAGAAGAGAAAATAGGAGCATTAATGGTGTTGCCAACATATGCTTTTCAGAAGAATCATAAAAAGTTGTAAGCAATAGAAGGTTGTTATTTTTTGTTTAATTTGATGTTTGTGCATATAGAGACGGGATCATGCACCTAATTTTAGTAGTATATAACAGACAACATTTTAACTTTTTATGTAAATTTTTCCAATATTATAAAACTTTACAGTGAAATCAAGTTTCTTAAACTTGTTTATATTAAAGTATTATATATTAAACAAAACAAGTTATTTCAGGATGCATATACTTGTTATAAATAATTGGATAACCTAACATGGCTGGCTTAATGAATATACACTGAATCTGTGAATAAGAAAGAACTAAAGCAGTAAAAATGTTTGGATATAACTAAGTATTCAATTGAGAACTAGTTTCTTTGTACAGTCTGAATTGGGTTGGATTTAATTTTCCATCTAACAGAAATAATAATCGATTTGAGTTCAATTTTGTTTTATCTGACCATTTAACGATAATTAAAGTATATAGGTGTTGCATTAACTAATTAAAAACAATTTTCACTTTTTAAAATATTTCAAAATAACTACTTTTAGTATTTCTTACTTTCTATAAAGTAAAATCTACTTAGAAATATAATTAAACATAAATTTTTATTTTCTATAGTGAACAAAGGTACAGTTTATTTGATTTTCATTTTATCAAATGCAAAATTTAAATTCTAAATTAAAATAAAGTGAATTAAATTTATGTAATAGCATATAAAAAATTATTAAAATTAAAATGAAACATAATTATGGGTTAAATAAGTTTTTTTGATACTTATACAACATTATTAATTAAAACTAATAAAATTAATTACTCTACCGCTCTACAATAACTGTAAGTTTAACCTTTTAAACAAATATAAAATTTATTAATCTTCTCACCGCACACACTAATTTACACGCTTACTTTTTTTTATTAAACTTAATGATATTCTTATTCACTTATTTTCTTTACATTACATATTACATATATATCAATAATGAATAAATTAAATTTTATTTAAAAAATTTAAAAAATTGAACTAATAAATATATAAACTATAATTTTAAAATATAAAATTAAAAATAATAATTAAAATGAAAGATGGTGTAAATAAAAAATATTGAAAATAAAAAAAATAAAAAATAAAAAATAATGCTTGAACTATATTGAATAGTACTAGTTAGAGAATTAACATGGAAACTATCCAGATAAAAAGCATAACAAATAAAAAGAGTAGTTTTTTTCTTTAAGAAAAGTGATATAAATATTAGGTATTTATAATATTATAAGGTATTATGTCACTACTATATTACTTAAAGATTCATTCTTATATATAAATATAAGATTGTTAGTGAAATATAAGACAACAACTGTAATATAGAAATGTTAGTAGGATTTCATTATTATACCATTATACTAATATAGATAAAAAGAAAATTTGTATTTTTTATTTTAATTAAAAATATGAAAAGATAAGATATAAATGTTAGTAGGATTTCATTATTATACCATTATACTAATATAGATAAAAAGAAAATTTGTATTTTTTTTTAATTAAAAATATGAAAAGATAAGATATTTTGAATATTAGTTCGTAACGTGTTATTGTCATACTTTTATTACATTAAATGTAAAATTATCAGTATATGTCACTATATATAATACTATTAGAACAATAAAAAATATATATAAATATAAAATTGTAAGTGAAATTTCATTATTTTATAAAGAGACATCTGTTAATAAAATCTCTTATGGATTATCTGATAAAAACTTATCATTACATAGATAAAATTTGTATATTATTATAAAATAAATTGGTTAAACTTTAAGATGTAAAAGTAGCTCTTGAAACTAAAAAATCTCTTTTACTTATAACGAGCACTTAGAATTGTCAAATAACATAACAAATAATTATTTTCGTTTAATTAATTTGATGGTTGTGCATATAGAGATAGGATCATGCACCTAATTTTAATAGTATATAATACACAGCATTTTAACTTTCTATGTAAATTTTTCCAATATTATAAAACTTTAAAGTGATATAAAGTTCCTTAAACTTGTTTATATTAAAGTACTGTATATTAAACAAAACAAGTTATTCAAGATGTATCTACTTGTTACTGTAAATAATTGGTTAACCTAATATAGCTTAATGAATATGCACTGAATCTGTGAAGAAGAAAGAACTAAAAGCACTAAAAATGTTTGGATATAACTGAGTATTCAGTTGAGAACTAGTTTCTCTGTACAGTCTGAATTGGGTTGGATTTAATTTTTCATCTAACAGAAATAATAATAGAATTTACTTAATTTTCTGTTATCTGATCATTTAATCATAATTAAAGTATATAGGTGTTGGATTAACTAATTAAAAAGAATTTTCATTTTTTAAAATATTTCAAAAAATAACTACTTTTAGTATTTCTTAGTTTCTATAAGGTAAAATCTAGTTAGAAATATAATTAAACGTACATTTTTATTTTTCTATAGTGAACAAAAATACATTTTATTTGATATGCATTTTATCAAATGCAAAATTTAAATTATAAATTAAAATAAAGTGAACTAAATTTATGTAATAGCATATAAAAAAGAATTAAACTTAAAATGAAACATAATTATGGGTAATTAAGTTTTTGATACTTCCATAACATTAGTAATTAAAACTAATCAAATTAATTACTCCACCGCTCTACACCACACACAATAACTTAAACTTTTGGTTACCTCCATAAATATCACTCCACTTCATTATAATAAAATTTTTAATTTTATAAAAATTAATTTCTAAAAATATATTATATAATTATAGTAATTACAACTAGTATACAGTACGACAAGTGATACATTTGATTACAGTAAAATTTAATTATTTTTATAATTTTATATATTAATATGTAAATTATTTTAATATATTTATTCATATACTTTATTTATTTTATGTGATTTTGTGTAAATTTAGGATGTTTTTAACAAATTTAAAGTTATCAAATAGAAACATAAAAATGAGGTACGAAAGCGAAGAGAATTTTGAAGTTATAAAAATAATCGAGCTTTAGAGTATAAATCAATTTTAAGGATTATTTGAAAGAGAGAATAAAGAAAAAAAAAAAAAAAAAAAAAAAGGTGGTATGAAGTAAATAAAGGGGTATACTGGAAAGTAAAATTTTACATACAAAATTTTTTCTTCATATATTATTATTGATAATAGATTATTGAGATTATTTTACTGACTCTTAAAATTGGTTCTTCAAATTCTTTATTTAAATTGATTTTCTTATGTTTTAAATTGTGCTTTTAGTATAAATTTGTTTAGTTTGTTATAAGCATTTTTTTCATAATCGTATGTTCATGCAATTTAAATTCTTTTTTATTATTTTTGTTATTTGTTGTTTGGCATATATTTGAAGTCATGTAAGATTTTCATCTGCCATATATAATATAAAAATTAATTAAAGGTATTGATAGATAATGTCTTATATTTTTCTCTATTCTTTGATTGTTCTTCAAATTCTTGTAGTTTTTTTTTTTTTTTTTTTTTTTTTTTTTTTTTTTCTTTGGAACCTAGTTTAAGCATGTTATTGTTAAATGTTTATGTCTATTTTTTTTAATGCTATAACAGTCTTTCTTGAATCATGTCTACATTTAATAGAGACTACTAATGGTAAATATCAAATGAAAAAAAATTACAAGAATCAATTTTAAAAAGTAATACAAATGTTTATTAGTTTTTTTCAATGTATATAAAATATTGAAAAATGTATAATTACAAAAATTTAAAGTCAAATCTCATTATCATATAAGTCTTAAAATAAAATTATCTCTCGTAATCTTATTATTATATAAATATAAAAATGTGACTAAAATTTTATTATTGACAAATATAAAATTGTTGGATAGAATTTCATTATAATAGATGTAAAATTTTTGGTAGGATTTCATTATTACACAAGAATTGTTGGTAGAATCTAAAATTGAGAATTGTATTATTCCATAAATCTAAAATTGTAGATAGAGTCTTGTTATTATACAAACATAAAATTGTGTGTCGAATTTTATTACTGAGAAGTGTAAATTGTAGAATCTCATTATCTAAAGAATTGTCAATATAATTTCATTATTATATTAGTATAGATAAGACAAAAAAGATTATACTTTTTTCTTAAATAAAAGTGATGAAAAGATAAATCTAGAATTATTAGATAAGTGTAGAATTGTCAATATAATGTAGTTTTAATATTAGTGAAATCTAAATTTATTGTTTTATACAAATATAAAATTATTAGTAAAATCTCATTATTGTATAGATAGGCAATTGTCAATAGAATCTCATGATTAGAGAGTATAGAATTGTTAATAGAATTTCATTATTAAACTTGTATAGATATGATAAAAAAAATGTGTATTTTTTTATCTTAAATAAAAGTGATGAAAAAATATTATATGATATTGTGTCACCTCCATATTCATAATATTGAATTGTTAGCAGAAACTCATTATTATTATTGATAAAATCTCATTATGATATGAATATAAAATTGTCGACACAATTTCATCATTACAAAAGCATAGATAAACAAAAAATATTTCTTTTCTTTTGAATAAAAGTGATGAAAAGATAAGAAATTTTTAATACTATGAGATATTATGTCACTATCATACTATTTTGTCGATAAAGATTTATTGTTATATATAAATCTATTAATGAAATCTCATTATTACGTAAATAGACAATCGTCAATAGAGTTTCATTATTAGATAAGTACAACATTGTAAGTATAGATAACATAAAAAAAAGATGTGTAGTTTTTATCTTACATACAAGTGATGAGAAGATAAGATATTTTTATTATCTCATAACGTGTTAGTGTAATACTTCTAAAATTGAATTGTTAATAGAAACTCATTATTACAAAAATATAGAATTCGGCACTATTTTTGAAAAAAAATTTAGCTCAACCTCCACTTTAGTTTCCTATCTAGCACTATTTATGATAATTGGATATTTTTTTACTTATTTTCTTTTTATTTTCAACATTTTTTATTTACATCATCTTTCATTTCAATTATTATTTATTTTTTAATTTTACATTTTACAATTATAATTTATACACTTATTTTTTTATTAAACTAAATAATATTATTATTCACTTATTTTCTTTACCATTACATACATATTGACAATAAATAAATTAAATTTTATTTAAATTTTTTAAAGAATTTAATTAATACTTTTTTAAAAAAACACCCTAACAATTTTATACATATTTTGAACTAATTAATTATAATAGGAAAAATAAATAATAAATTATTTAATTTTTATATTTTTATAATAAATTTAAATTTGATAGAATAAATCATAATAATTTTCTAACTGTATTTTTATAATAAAATTGAAATTGGAAGAAAAATTATAATTGATATTTGAATTAAATTTTTTATTTTTAATTTGTTAAAAAAATGTAAATAAGTAATAGCAAAATTGAAATAAATTTGTTAGGATATTTTTCAAAAATAAATATTAATTAAATTCTTTAAAAAATTTAAATAATAGTTAATTTATTCATTATTGATATGTATTTAATAATAAAAAAAAGTAAGTGAATAAGTATATCTTTTAGTTTAATAAAAAAATAAGCATATAAATTATAATTTTAGAGTATAAAATTAAAAATAAATAATAATTGAAATGAAAGATGATTAAAAAATGCTAAAAATAAAAAAGAATAAGTAAAAAATGCTCCAACTACGGTGAATAATGCTAGTTAGGAAATTAAAGTGAAAAGTATCCTAGTTGAGTAATTTTTTTCACAAATAGTGTTAGTGGGGAAAAAAATCTATAATTGTTGGTATAATTTTATCACTATGAAAGCATAAAAAAAAGTATATTTTTTTTCATTTAAATAAAAGTGATGTAAATATTAAATATTTCTAATAATACGAGATAATATATCACTATTATATTACTAGAATTGTCATTAAAGATTCATTGTTATATATAGATCTAAAATTTCTAATAAAATCTCATTATTACATAAATAATCAATTGTTGATAGAATCTTATTATTAGATAAGTGTAGTGTAGGATTGTCATTAGAATTTCATTATTACACGGGTATAGATAAGACAAAAAAAACGCGTACTTTTATCTTAAATAAAAGTGATGAAAAGTTATAATATTTTTAATATTATCTCGTAAAGTATCATAATCATACTTCTAATATTGAATTGTTAGCAAAAGCTCACTATTACACAAATATAAAATTATTGATAAAATCTCTTTATTACATAAGTATATAATTGTTAGTATATGTCACTATCATACTATTACAATTGTCTTCAGAGTATATATAAATATAAAATTGTGAGTAAAATATCATTATTACATACAGAGACATCTGTCCATAGAATCTTAATATTATATAATTATTAATTATCTAGTAAAAACTCATCATTACACAGACAAGATTGCGTACTGTTTTAGTATAACTTTACCAAACTTTAAGATAATAAAGTAACTTTTGAAACTAAAATATCTCTTTACAGGTATCACAGCTTGGAATTATTAAATAACGTAATAAATAATTAAACTATTTTTGAAAAAAATTAAAGTTAAATTGTTAAATGTATATCTTTAACTACTTTTCTCAATCTATGTACGTTAAGAAACATAGAAATGGTTATAAATATTTGATTCATGTGACATTCCCAAAGCATAGTGTTGAGTTCTAGTGCTTTTGAAGGTATAAGCATCATGTTATCTTGTGTTGCAGATATTAAGTGAAGCCACTAGCTCATTTTTCTTTCCTTTTAACTTCATCTACTTGAGTTTCTGTTTTCTTATTTTGTCATTGGAATGGTGTTTCAGTGTTTGGTTTATACACATTGGAGGTTATTGATTTGAAGAGCATAGCAACGTCAACATCTACAACAGGCTAACTTGGTGACTGTGACTCTGTGAGGTGTTCTTAGCAATCACAGGAAAGGAAACTCTACACAATTGGTAAGGTACGAAAATCATTATAAAGTGAAATCAACTTCTAATCACTCTAAAGTTTAGGTTGTTTTCGTGCCCAATTTTATTTCTAGCCCCTTGTTAAACAAGATTTTTTTAGGAAAAAATATGTTTCAGAGATATAAAAACGAACTGTATAATTTTAGAAAGATTGAAAAGATGTTTATTTATTTTTTTACTATTCATCTTCCTTTTTTTATTTACAGAATTAAATTATTATTGTTTTTCTCCATGATTTTCACCTTTCAGCTTTTGAGATACTCAATCATGCACATATACAAGAATCATGAAGGCTCCCCAGTTACTTCTCAGCCGTAGTTATGAATACCCACAAAACCAGTATTTAAGGAGTTTGGTTTTTTTCACAGTTTTATTTTTCCTTAACACCATCTTCATCAAATTCCCCCCCAAAAAAAAAAAAACTTTTAGTTCATTCCCTCTGGTCCCTTTCCCCTCTCAGGTTCATAATTCAAAATCACATGCAGAAAATTTGTAACCCCTCAAAACCCAAAACCTTTTTTGTTTTCTGTTCTTGCAACTGAGACATTAGTGCTTCCTTCTTTAACAGACTGGTCGGTTCCTTTGATTGATTTTAATTTTTCACTTCAATTGATGCACCTGTGTTTGAGAATTGAATGTGTTCTTTGTGTGAACATGCGAATTAATGAGTTTGTCGTGTTTTGTTTTTCATTTGCCTCTTTGATGAAACAGGGGATTTTGGTGTGGGATTGGATCAATGGAGGACGTTTACACACCGTGTAAGGATAATCAGGAGTTTAAGCTGCCAACAGGTTTTAGATTTCACCCCACTGATGAGGAACTCATAAAATGCTACCTCAGAAAGAAAGCTGTTGACAATGGTTTCTGTGCTGTGGCCATTGCTGAGGTTGATTTGAACAAGTGTGAGCCATGGACTCTGCCTGGTGAGTCGATCATTTTATTTTATTGATTGAATTCTTGTTGTATCTTGCTTTGACGGTGAATTGATGATGCCTTTTACAATCATGTTTGGTTTTTGAAGCATTGGCTAAAATGGGTGAAACTGAGTGGTATTTTTTCGGCGTGAGGGACAGAAAGTACCCAACTGGTTTAAGAACTAATAGGTCTACTGATGCTGGTTATTGGAAAGCGACAGGGATAGACAGGGAGATAAAAGCTGAAGATGCACTCATTGGGATGAAGAAGACCTTGGTTTTCTACAAGGGAAGAGCTCCGAGAGGTGAAAAGACAAACTGGGTTATGCATGAATATAGGTTGGAAGGGAGAAACAATCAAAACCAATCTGCACAGGTATGGTTGATTTTCTGCACTTTCTCCTTTTTATGAGAAATTATTACATTAATTGAGTTTTAATAACTCTTTTGTTGAGTTGAAACCTTAATTATGTATGATATGGAGGTTGATTAGGACCATGACCACATGTTAGTTTCAGAATTCATTGATTTACACTGTCCCTCAAGATGAACATTTGTTAACTAAGGTTGTTTTGTTTTGTTTTGACAATTTCCCCTATTCAATAGAGCGAATGGGTGGTGTGCAGAGTCTTTGTGAAGGGTCGTTGTTTTAAGAAATCGCATGTTCCCAATTCTGAGGTGTTCAATTCCTCTGGAAACGAATCATCATCACCTTCTGCTGTTGTGTTGCCTCCTTTGACGGATTCTCCTCCTCCATACAACAGTGAAACAAGAACCACTGCTGCTGAGTTGTCTCAGGTGACAAACTCTGAACCAAATCAAACTGTGGAGCAGAACACACATGGTGGCATTGTTCATAGCTTGGAAACTCCTGGTTTGGACTTTTCATCCTCTGCAAGTCCTTTTGATGCTTACCCTTTTGGCAAAGCAAGCATTTCACCAATCAACCCACCAATTGCACACCAGATTGGGGACTCACAGTACCCAGATTATGGTTACATGCCTCAAGAACAGTCCATGAGGATGCAGATGGGAAACCATGAAGCAAGTGCAGAGGAAATTGAGAAAGCAGAGTTGTCTGAGGAAAGAGAGTTTGAGGTTGATATCTCATCTCTGTTATGCAACAGCAGTGACATGATACAAAGAATGTTTGAGAATGAAGAACATTCATCAACTTCTGCAGGGCATGTGGACACTGACTGCATGTGGAATTACTGAAGATGGTTAAGGAATAATATTTATTGTAAGACAGAAACTATGTCAATTATATATTATATGATACATATAGGTTGATCCCTACAGCTGCATGAGCTTTCTAGGAACTTTGAGAAATGCATAAAATTAGTGCTGAATAGTCTATATTTTGTAAGATATGTTCATCCTTATTTTCATCATTGCACCTAGTAGCCTATAACTGAGCTACTTGTAGATTTAGGAGGAAACCCAACACCTTCCATTCCTTTCCCTTTTATATGTAATTTTATTTTATAAATTAAATTATTATATAGTTTTTATTAAAATTTGCTTTATTTTATAATTTAATTTAATTAAATTCTTCATCATCTTTTATATATAATTTATTGTTAAAAGTGCGTAATATAATAATGATGACATAAAATAATTATAACTAAAAAATTATGTTTATGGAAGAATTTTACTAGTGAGTTAATTTTAGTTCAATTCTCTTGATTTAGTAGGTCATCATTTCGTTACATTTTGTAGTATGCTTTCAAATATATTCTAGCTGTGCTGGTACATTTCTTTTAAAACCACTTTTTCAAATAAATAAAAATGTGTAAATTTGTGAAATCAGAGTAATTATCTACGAGATTATGAACTGTTTTCAGTTAATATTTTACTTATAAAATTTTCTATACGGTCCTTCCTATTAAATTATTATGACTTCTAAATTTATATAATATTACTGTCCAACATAAAATTAAAAAAAAATTATTGATGCTATTTTATGTATGGTCACCCACGTATAATAATCTAGTTCCGTCCCTAATTATAGGCAGTTAAACCATTTTTTAGGAATTGTCTGTGCAACTTTTGGATACAGGATTAACCTACCATCTGCTTTAGATAACGCATTCTTAGTCATAGCTAGTTACTTTAGCTAATGTTTAGGTAATTTTACTCAAATAAATAGAAGTTTATATATAATTTACTCCTTTTGATAAGTTAATATTAGTTCTCAATATCATAAAAACAATTTGGCTTGAGAAAAAAAAACTATTTTTATAAAAACAATTTAACTTGAAAAAAAACTATTTTTTATAAATAAAAGTGATGTAAATATTAAATATTTCTAATATTAGGAGGTATTATATCACCATCATATTATATCACTATCATATTATTAGAATTGTCAGTAAAAACTTATTTTTATATATAAATCTAAGATTTCAGTCAAATATCACTATTATACAAATGACAATTGTTGATAAAATATAATTATTAAACAAGTGTAGTGTAAAATTGTCAGTATAATTTTATTATTATATCGGTAATTTCCAGTAAAAACTTATTTTTATATATAAATCTAAGATTTCAGTCAAATATTAATATTACACAAATGACAATTGTTGATAGAATGTAATTATTAAACAAGTGTAGTGTAAAATTGTTAATGCAATTTTATTATTACATCGGAACTTATAAGATAAAAAGAATATGTATTTTTTTATCTTAAATAAAAGTGATGAGAAGATACTATATGTTTAATATTAGATGGTAACGTGTCACTGTCATACTTCTACTATTGAATTGTTAGTAAAAACTCATTATCACACAAATATAGAACTATTGATAAAATTTCATTATTACATAAATATATAATTGTTAATATATGTCACTATCATACTATTAGAATTGTCGGTAAATTATATATAAATATAAAAATTGTACGTGAAATCTCATTATTACATACAAAGATATCTGGAGATCGAATCTCAATATTACAATAATATGAATTGTCTGGTAAAAACTCATTATTACACAAATATAAAATTATTGATAAAATTTCATTATTACACAAGTGTAGAATTGTTAGTGTATGTCATTATTATAATACTAGTATTGGTCATACTTTTACTATTGAATTATTAGTAAAAACTCATTATTACACAAATATAGAATTATTGATAAAATTTCATTATTACATAAGTGTAGAATTGTTAGTATATATCACTATTATATTACTAGAATTGTAGATCAATTATATATAAATATAAGATTGTTAGTGAAATCTCATTATTACATATAGAGACATTTGGCGATCGAATCTCAATATTACATAAATATGAATTGTCTGGTAAAAAGTCATCATTACACAGATAGAAATTGTCTGATAAAAAGTTATCATTCCATTCCACAGATAGAGATTACGTACGATTTTAGTATAACTTAGCCGAATTTTAAAATAATAAGATAACTTTTGAAACTAAAAAATCTCTTTATAAGTATGGCCTACTTAAAATTATTGAATAATGTAATAAATAATTAAACTATCTTTAAAGAAAATTAAAGTTAAATTGTTAAATTTATATCTTTAACTACTTTTATTTAAGAAAGAAGGATAGAAATGGTTATAAATATTTGTTAATTTGTTAACAAATGTACTCTAGTAAGATTGTTAATTTATAAATAATTTCATTCGAAAAGGAGTAATTTATAGGAGTCACAAAAATAAATAAAAGATAAAATTATATATTAATTCATTTTTAGTATTTATTATCTTGCAAGTAATGATTATAAAAGTAATGAAAAATAAAAATGTATTAAAAATAAAAATACAGATTATACTCGAAACTTTTTAATTAAATTATGACAAAAAAGAAACAATCTTAATTAATAAATATGTATTGTTTTGTGGACAGATTCCTCTAAGAATATTTATTACAAAAGAAGGTAACTATTCTAAACATTTTTCGTAACATGGAATACTACTTTCGTATTAAAAATATATCCACATATAACACATGTTATGAGTTAAACACGTCCCTTTGAAACCTAATAGGTTTTAATATTGATTTTCTTTGGTATATTAGTTAGTGATGATTTGCATCACTTTGCGTCATCTCTTCTTTCTGTGTTAGGCCACCAACCGCTACGATCGCATTAATGATTAAACAACAAAAGATAACATAATATTTTATTTTGGCAAAACTCAGAGCCACCAAATGTTTTTAACTAACTATATGTTTTTCTTTGTCAAGAACAAATTTCAAATTCAACACTTATTCTATGTATCTATAAATCACAATCTCCCCCACTCTATGCATCCCTTTGCGGCTGCAATTTTTTTTTTTCTTTGTGTGTTGAAAAATATTGAAAAATCAAAGTGAATTACATTATCAATACCATTAATTAATATTACTTAAGCTTCAAATTTTATAAAACAACAGCATCAATTAAATTATAACCACGTGGCTCATATTCACTTATTTTAAAATGATAATAAATTATTACTTTATCCATAACTTTATATTGAGTCTAATTTTAAATAATCTAGTTAAAGTATAAATATATATTACTTTGATTATGCACATCAAATTTTGTTGGCGATATATCATGGGGTTGTTTTATTGTATATCTCCTATTTTGTCCTTCTAACTATCACTGTTATTATTTTTCTGCTGTAATTATATTTACATTTTTCAATATAAAATCATCCAATTTTTTATTGTTAATAATTTTTAAAAATAACGAAAAGAGAGAGGGAGTAAACTAAACATTGTTCCGTGGTATATATAATATTTTAATGATGCAATCACAATTAAAAGGCTTTTGTGGGGGCTGTAACCGCCAGCAGCCAATATGAAAACAGTGAAATTGTGTTGGGTTTGTGATTGAATTATTATTTGGGTTTGACATTTTTGACATGATGATATGGCTTTTTTTAAATTCTTTATGCATTTAAGGTCTTCGATCACCAATAAAATTGATACACTACTCAACAACTTTCTTTTTAAGGTTTTTATTATGCTTTTAATATATTTTTTCAAAAGCTACATGCATGAAGATAATCTTAATCTCATTAATCTTAAACTCATTTAGTTTAGTAAGTTAAGCTTTCTTTTCTACTTTATATAGGTTCTTTAATATATTCTTGAAGCAGTGTGTATTTTTTCTTTCTGTAATACAGCATCTATTATATGTTTCTTTCTACTCCCGTGTGTTTCTTCTATTTGCATGCATCAATTATTCTTATGCTTTGATAAATTTTGGATTCTGTGTATATTAGTATCAATCACATACGGAGGTAATGGTATTTATTAAGACAATATGATACTTTTATAAAATACACCATGCCCACATGAAAAAATGGCAAAAACACTTCTTAATCAACACTTTAAAATTGTTTTAAAACTTGACGTTGATGTTTACATGATAACTCGACCTAAGAACTAGTAAAGATAAATTTGAAAGAGTTGGTATGAGAGTGCTGTCTGTGTATAATGCAGCTGCGTCGCTAAATTCTCTGCAAATTCAATCATCATAAATGTTATTTTAGCAGACCAAAAAATCAAAAGAAGAATAAATAAATGGCAATTAATTAGAATTTAATGCATTAATAGTTTATATAACTAATTTATATAAAACTTAAATCTTTACTATCGATTAATTTTACAAACACTAAACCTTAAAACTTGTATTGATAATAATAAAATCCTGAAAAACAATTCATCTAAACTTTTGACGTAAAAAAGAAAACTATTTTAGATTCAGCATCTATGATCAGTGTATAAAGAGACAAAACATCCACTGTTAGTTTGAAGCAACATTCCTCGGAAATAGCTAAAACGTTGTTTATGTGCTAGTTGTCCATGTTGATGCTGTTCATAGCATAATTTTTTAGCATCACCTTTTGCAAGTTTTGGTGAAATCTGGTAAAAAGGATTTGATTTAGTTATTGGTTCATGAATAGAATTAGTATAAGCTATTGTTTGATTGTTACGTGCTCTTCGTAATTAATTATGGTTCATAAAAAACCCTTATACCATCCCAACCCCACCTTTTATATTGACATGAAATAACAACCACCCATCAGTGGCTATTGATGTAGAATTAGTGATTGCTAGCCATTTTTATTCTTTGTTAAAGTAATTATATTTTCAGTTCTATTTCTGCTTTATGCTGCCTTAATATTCAACTCCACACGTGTGGAGTATACCAAAATAAAACAAATCCGTGTCTTTTTAGAGATGTCATATAGACTTAAATATTAATTTTTAAAATAATATATTAAAATGGAAGGGATCAAACTAATTACTTTATATAAAATAAATAAAACTTTAAACATTTAGTTATAATTTTATACCATTATTTATGTTAAATTTTATTAAAATTAAACAATAAGGTGATTAATGGCTTTTATTTTAGTATTTATACTATATAAGCAAGGTATTAAATAATTTTATATTAACATAACTTCTTTATAAATATTGTCTATTTGAAATGGAATTTCAATCTGCCAATGAGTTTTTAAAAATATATAGTATTAATGTTTATCAAGAAAGATCAATAATTTTAAATTAACACAACTTTTTTTAAATATGATATATTTAAAATGAAATTTCAATCCAATAAAGAAATTCTTAAAAAAATAGTATTTGATCCTAATATATCAAACAATGTAACATTTAATAAAAGTTAGAAAGGTATAATTTGATTTCTTCTTGTGTAATAGAAAATATTTTGTTAAAAATATGATAAGAACTAATCAAGGAAATGGATTTGGTGGACCATTAATAAGGTATGTGCTAAAAGAACCCTTAAACTAAATTGTGACAATTTTGATTGAAGAAAATTTATAGAGAGATTAATGTGCTAAAAAGACTTTAAACATTTTTAATTTTCTTAATTATTCTATATTTAATAATATCATAAGACCTTTTATATATTTTGAGATAGTTTTATACTTTATTTTTTTAATTAGCAGATCTTTATTTTAGTAGATATTTATTTCTTAGATATAATTAAATTTCTAGTGTAAGAAGTATTAGAAAAATGATTCGTTGTTCACAAATATAGACAATAAAGAATACCAATTCTAAAGCTCTAGTGAAAGTGGGCTTTTTATCCAGCATAAGGCAGTTGCCTATTGCACCCATTATTTACTTCCTGCACCAATCAATAACAGAGAAAGATAAAAGTATTCCTTTGGAATCCAAAAAACAATTCCGGAAAGTTCTTTTTGAAATGTAAATAAATACTTCTAGAACGACTTTTTTGTGATACAATTGTCACCGCTATTAACTTCCGAAAATTCTCTTTTAGAATGTATATTTTAATTTTCGGAAAGCTCTTGTTATAATGCATTTATTGATTTTCGGAAAGCTCTTTCCGAAATATACCCTACACCCTCTAAATGATTTTTGAAATACTTATTCTGAAAGTCCTTTTTAGAATTCAATTTTTGAAAGCCCGTAACGCATCTTAGCACAAAAAAACAAAAGTACTCATAATTTACTTATATCACCTTTTCTTTCTTCTAAAACAATTTAAACTTGCCCATAACAAGTCGTCAATGACACAATTCGAATGTTGAAAATCTGATAGGGTGCAGCATTTGATGGGGTGCAGAAAGCAATTTCCCGATCACAATGACATCCAAACCCAAATCAAACTAGCTTGAATTGGACCAATCAGCCCGTTAAAATGTTACCAATAAGTTTTTTTATTAATCTCCTATTTATTTTATTTTCCTAAGGTAGTGCAAGTTTTGTTTATAACAAGCACTTCTGCAAGAATTTAATCAAATTGATTTATTTATTCTTATTTGCAATAGATTCTTAATTACTATAATTGAACTTCAGGAACAGTTGTTCATTTCAACGTACATAATATTCGAAGCATAGCAATGATTTTTATTTTTTTTTAAATTCTAATGGTTTCATTTAGTAAGCAAAAATATATTTGATATTAAGATTAAAACTTACATGTTTAATGTACACGCGACCATCATCAAAGTTTCCAAGATATTATAACACTGAAGGGACTTTCATACGTTTTTATTTTCTATTTTTATTTTCATTTTTTAAATTAAAAATATCAGTATTTTATTTTTTTATTTTGAAAATTTATGTAAGAAACATTGAAGAAAATGTTTTTTCTATATTTTTATAAGAAAAATATATTTGTTAAAAAATTATGTTGTTTATTTTTTTTATAAAAAGTTGAAAACAAAAAAAATTCAAAATATAAGTGAATAGTTATTGGTTGATTGTAAATTTATAAATGTCTAAATTACATTAGTTTACACACATATGATCTTTTAACATGATTTTATACGATTTAATGCTTAAATTAATATTTATTATATAATTTATTTATGTAAAAAAACATTAACTTTTTACTCTATTGACCTTGGCATTTAGTGTTTCCCAAAAGTAGAAGAAAATATTTAAATAAAAGTAAGGGTTGCAGTTTGCTAAGGCTTTAACCTAGGCTTTCGCCAAAAAGATATATGGGCTTCTAAACAAGAGGTGGGTAACTTCAATATCCTAGAGGAGAAACAAAATTAGATAATATATTTCAATGTTTTTTTTTTATTTATATTTTCATCTCATATTTAGTTTCATGTATTTTTTCTCTCTCAAAATATCTTTTATTGTTTCCTTTGTATAATGGAATATCTCTATACTCTATGTACGTTTTCTATACTCAATGTACGTTTTGGCTAAAAAAAAAAAAAAAAAAACTTTT
>Ga0209489_101040_pt1 | contig 56398 bp, 20 predicted proteins | sample SiratrowhiteBW_FD_187527 | JGI IMG/M metagenome (GOLD analysis project Ga0209489, IMG submission 187527) | Root nodule microbial communities of legume samples collected from California, USA - Siratro white BW (SPAdes) (version 2) | ecosystem: Host-associated > Plants > Roots > Nodule | place... | reverse complement strand
ATATATATATATATATATATATATATATATATATATATATATATATAAATCTTTACAATTATGACTTTTTACCCTAAAAGAAAGATAATTACTTTTACGTGGAAACATATTCATAACGACGATATAACTTTTTGTGTGCTAATATTTAATTAATTAGAAGTTATTAAATATAAATATGACAAATTGTTTAACTTTCATATTAAATAATTGTTTTTATTTGATTAGACCTTTTCAACAGTTTATCACTCATAATGTAGATTCTTTTGTTTTCATTTCAAAATTTTGTCACAGTAATTTGTTCTTTAAAAATAGCCAGTCAGTAGTTAAAAACGATTTTATATTACAATTAAATTATATAAAAATGCAAAACATAATTCCTATATTATAATATATTTTCATTATAAATTTTGTTATCATATATTTTTATTAAAACATTTATCATAAAATTGATGGTATAAACATATTAAAGTACTAACAAAATAAAAATAATACTAAAATTTGATATGAGAAAATTTTATAAAAAGTTGCTTTTATATAATGCTTTTTTTTTATTTTAAATTTCTTGACAAATACTTTGAAAGTATTAATAAGGTGTTATTAATTATGAATTTATCAATAAATATCAGTCACCACATTAATAACACACTTTAAAAAAGCTAATAGTATCTATTTTTGTAAAAATGTAGAAAAATTACCTATTTAATGGATCTTTTAAGACTTTTAAAATGACATCTTATATTTATACAAGGGAATAAATTAATATCAACATTTCAAAGAGGCCAACATAAAACATCATTATGGGAGCAAAAGAAAGAATTGTATTTTCATGTGCAAGAAACTTGGTATATATTTGAAGAAGTTTTGTTTTGGTAAACCTAACATTTTGTGTTCTTGTAACTTCCCTAAAAAGTATGGCAGCACATATGGACCCAACCGAATCCTCCAAATCACATCCAAAGGATACATGTCTTCACAAAGCTATTATGAATTTCCACTCACTCATCTAATTTTGAGAACTTTATTATGTTCCAGAGAAAGGCACAAGGGTTTGTAAAATGTGTTTTTGTACAGTAGCAAATGATGAAAAAAAGCAGGAAAATGTGATAAGATGGTTTATAATATTGTTAAAAGAACACACATATTGATAATATTACTAGAGATAAAATGTATTTGTCTAACTAGTATGAAATTCAGTTCTTTTAAATAAAATGTTATATTCAACTTTTATTGTAAATAGGAGAGATATAATTGGAGGAGGAAACATTACTAGACCTTGTTATTTAATGTTTTTAGTAGAAATAGTTGTCAATAAATCTGAAAAATACTTTGTACAAATTAAGTAATTATAAGAAAAACATAAAATATGTGTCAAAGTAAAGATATTTTATTAAGTTGTGTAATATGAGAATCTAATTTAAATAAATTAGATTAAACTCTATTCAACCATATTCAATTTGTCTGAATTACTTTAAGTTAATATGAATCTAACCTAACCAAAATAATAATAATAATAATATATTATGGCTATAATTTAAATTATTTTAATATTTTATTAATTAAATTTATATTTTTTAAATGTTAAATAATACAATTTATAAAATATTCTTAAAAAAAACTTAAAATTATAAATTTGTGACCCAATGATCGAACTCCGTAAATTGAGTTGAATTTAAAAAAAAAAAAAACTCAATCTAATCTAATTTAATTTTTTTTATTAGATAGAATGATTAATTTATTAAAACTTGAATGGGATTAGTGTATATACATTGTTTGTCACAAATCATGTAAATTTTGAGCCTTTTCATAATAAAGTAATATAAAGGATGAATTGATTTGAATGCAATGTAATAAAAAAACAAAGCATGTTATTTGAACAGCTTAACCAGAGACATTCAGTGGTTGTTGTCTCTCTTCACATCTTACAGCTTTTTTGCATTTATTTATGTTGGCAACTTCCGTTGAATGAAAGCAATGCGTTTTTAAAATGTCGTTAGCGTCGCCTCGGAAATAGTGAACCATCCACCAACTTTTGTTTCCATGATTACACAAACAAGCAGCATTTCAACAAATGTGACTTCATTTGAAACCATAAATTTACCCAAACAATAATATTTTTCAATTAATTTGACTTGAGTTAGAGTTACACACTTGTTTGAAGAGATTTTTCCTAGGTCCATCTGGTAGGAGATGGTGTGAAAATATAACATATATAAGTGATCATTTTTATTTTATAAATTATTTTTTAAGCATTTTTACAAAAAGAAACTAAAAAATAAAAGTAAATTCTTCATAAAGCTTATACACTAATTAATTTGTAAAAACAAATTCATAAAATTTCTCTGATATTTTTCCAACTTATACATACACTAATTTCAACTAATTGAAAATCCCTTTCTTTTTCTTATTTTTATCTCTGAAAAATTACTATAAAAAATTTTGTTCAAACATATTCTACATCCTTTTACAAATACATATATTGTTTATACAAAAATATTACTATTATAAGCTTAGTTGTTTCAGTGGAAAGTATCACTTTAAACTAAAAAATCAATTAAGTCTTTACCTAAAATAATGTCTCAGTAATGAATTGGAAAGTATTACTATTGTTCCAAATATGGTTTCAAGACATCTTTCTGATCCTAGTTAGAATTATACTTTCAAGATAACTTTACCATCTACGTTTTATTTATTTAAGTGCCTTCTCCTTTTACTTATAGACAATCTAATGAAAAATTTTCCTTGCAAAAAACACTCTACGCGTCAAGAGATATTGTTCGTACTCATTACGTTCTAGTCATCGTTCTTAAGTATATTCTTATTTTCTAGGGTCACTCTCTCAACAACGTTTTATAATTGTTGCCTATACTAATTGACCTAACATCACCAATGACAATTTAGTACTGTACGCACATTGTCTTTTTCTCTAATGGATACTTCAGAATTGTTTACCTCATTACCCTTTGCTTCTTATCCACACAACACTAAGGATAAAGTATAACACTGAGTACATAGCCTTGCACTCTCAAAACATAGTGACCATGAGGATGGAGGGGTCAACTTAAGTCCTCCATAACCATAGGTTAGTTCGTTTCCGAAAGAAATAACTCTGTATCGAAAAAAATAAAAAACATAATTCTAATAACTTTTTTATTATTAGTTAATCAACACAGTGTCTTTTTAGAAGTTGCTTTTAAGTTTTTCAAATTGATTATATATAAAATAAGCATAAGTGATTTTTTTTTCTATTTGTTTGTTATTTTGTAGAAAGATTGCTGTAATCCTTTTCTATCCTAGCTTATGTATTAAGTACGATATCACAAACCACATATACCGTTTCTTTTGATATGTAATTGATTATGATAATAAGGAAAACTTTAAGTCATTTCAATTTCAATTTCAGGAGTATCTTCCTTTTAACGAAGTCGATAAAATTTGTCACCTTCTAGTTCTGAGTGTAAAACTGCTTTTGCAGCTATTGAATTTTACTAAAACGCTTTTATGTTGGTTGAATGGATGGAACTTTGAAGTTGTACCTTCATTTAATCCTATCCTGTGTGATCATATCTGGCTTCAAACTTTGCCCCCAAAATGAAAAGCAAGCACCATAGTGGCAATCAACACACAAGCTTTCATCTATATATGAACTTTGACAAATTCTGACAACATTCGAGTTTTGGTGCTCCTGTTACTTTATTACAAGAATTGAGCAATTCCATCACTCCTCAGGAATGGGGCATGCACTACTTGTCTTTCACCTATTGACCCAAAACATAGGCCCCCAAAATTATTTCTTTTCATTTCCGTGCAATGATTAATTATTGGGTTTGATGATCTGCTAGCACCAAAATAAACAAGTGATAGATAGATGCATGTGCTTTGTTGTGGCACTTTTCTAACCTTGGCAATGATATGAGTTTTGGTTGTGGCTTTGGAGTTTTACTCCTTTCAGATTGTGGATAGTTATGCTCCACAATACCTGAAATGGACCCCCTTTATGCACCCTCTGCCACAAATATTTTATCAATATATAGTACTCAATTATTTCACTGTTAGTCCATCAGAAAGAAAATATGGTGTCTCGTCTTGCTTTTTAATTTTTGTTTCAGAGCTTGCTTCCCACCAAGTTCCCATTCGCACATTGTGCTAAGGATGCAAATTCAGGGGCCAGTGCCCTGTCCCTACACTGGACGAAGCTTTCGATTCAAAAGACACCACAGCAGAAATTAGAAAGTTATTCATCTGATAATATCAATAACTAGCAGGTGAGGGAATGGAAATATAAAATGTGATTTTTTTTTTTCATCTAACGAGTGATGTAGTACTATAAAAAAAAAGGAAGTAAAAGAAAATGAAAAAAAAAGGTTAGATTAGAAATTTAATATAAGTAGTGTCTGTGAATCGTTCACAGTTGTTAAAAGTGAAAGGTGAGGGCTGCTAGCTGCACGTATAAACACAATTGCGGATATCATGGTGGATGATTTTGATATTTTTTTTTTCCTGTTCAATGGAGACAACTACAATGGTAAAAGTTGTAAAGTAGGTTACGCGTAGTATAAAGAATTAAATTAATAGCTGATATGTACTAAAATTCATACTTAAAAGTGCTTTAAAGTCAACCAAATAAATAAGTTTCAATTTTAATTTTGTAATTTTTTTTTGTAAAATATGAAACTATGAATTTTTATTTTAATTCTAGTATAAAATTATTATTTTTAGTCATTAACACTCATTTTAAAATAGTTAAATGATATTTATTTAAAAAGCTGCATAGCAGAACAAATGTCACATATCATTAATAATTTCTTACTTTTGAAAGATAAATGTTTTTGTTGTTTTTTGTTATCATTGATAAAAAGAAAATTTCGTTGATTTCATAAAAAATAAATATACAGCAAAAGTGTTTAAATATAAGATGTACTTTCTTTTTATGTACAAAAATAATAAAAGAGAAGGTAAGAGGTAAGATATATAACTTGGAGATATTTAGTCTGGGTTTAGGATTGTGAAGATGGTGATACCGTGTATACGTTAACAGATAAATGACAAAAGAAAACATTAGAATAATGGTAAATCACTGTTGAGATTATGATGTGCCAGTAAGGTTGCCTCCCTTCTGTGCGACACAATAAAGAAAAGGAAGGAGCATTAAAAGAACAAGAAAGTGGTAAAATGGTACACCTAAGTGCTGTAGGGTAATCCGATATAATTAAATAATATCCCAGTTCAGTCAAATGATTATAAATGGATCAACTACAGATAGTTGTGAATGTAATCATTATAATTCCAATGTATCAAGGTGCACGAAGCAAAATTGTAGATTTGAGCACGAAGAAGACCAAGTCCTACTTAGGATATGCTCAGCTGAACCAAATTAAGGATATTGCATCAAAATTAAATGAGAACTCGAAAGTGAAATTAGATAAGAAGAAAATCCTGACAAGGTGACCAGTTAATTAATGAAACGCCACGATTGTGCACTGCTTGTGTAAACTCCACTGCAGACACATTTGCTGATCTCCTTAATTCTATAGTTCGACGAGTTTCATACCAAGGTTAGAGATTATTGTGCACACATTGGAACCTTTTCAGATTAGGCAAGCATATAATCAAAGGTATTCCACAAGTTTCGTTACCCGAAAGAGGAATAACCGTACAGGTACGGAACGAAACAAGACTTTATAACTTCCATATAAAACTCTCTATCCACTATTTGAACTCGATCGAATTCATGTACCATCTCAAGTTCTCACTCAATCACTATGAGTGGGTGGCATGTGGCATGCATGTGAGCATAGAAACAAGAATGTGCACTAAATTCGATGTAGTGCTAGGGAATCAAATTTACTTTTCCTACATTATTACACTCCTAGCACGAGCCAGTGGTAAATAACAGCCAGTCATCTCCCTGAGTTTTGGTAAAGAAGAAACAGTTAAAAGAAGGTATAAGACACACTCTCTTGATGTCCCACAGGCTAAAAATATTCCAACATAAAGTGGGGTGTTTTAGTGCAAATTTTGCTGATGCCGATGCACCATAAAGCAAAGCTAGTTCTAATATCTTACTCTCATGCTGGTTTCAAACCAGTTCAATTTCTGAACTTGTTCTTCGAAACAATTTGATTTGATTCAGAACCGGTTCTTTAAAGAGGTTTGCATATTTAAATAGGTTTCTGTTCATATTTTTAAAAACCAGATTTGGCACACTCCCTTGGTTAAGTTCGGTACAAACAACCTCAACTGACCCGCATGTGAAATGCATTGAGTCTATGACCAAAACTGCCAATGACTTGGTTCTTTGTGAATACTGTAATTTGTTTCCTTAGAATTGCTCATAAACGCTGACAATACAGGGAGCTTTACTCAACGAACAAAACCTTTATAATGCATTAACACAAACCACACTTAAAATTAAGATTGCTTTATAAGATGGGTTGAAGTAAACCAGATAGTTTCATACATATCTTTAGCTAACAGCATTAATCAACCACGTCATACAAATACTAGTATTCGTACATATATGTATAGCAAATTCAATCGCAGCCAATGCAAGTTCAGGGCAATTCTAAACTTCTCAGTACCTCAAGTCAAGTGTACAACTAAGAACGAGCTATATCAATTTCACCAGAATTTTTGGTTAAAAAGATACATTTACAAGCTACATAACTGAAAATCTTACTACTTTTTTCTCCGTAATCTAAAAGCATATCAACCTCTTGGTATAATGATCATGTTGGCGTCGGTCCTCTGTAAGGGCTACGAGTATCTGAGGTGAAGAAAAGCACAACTGATACTCCAATTATCCAAATGAAGATACACAGAAACAACATGCGGTTTTTCATGGAAATCAAATGAGCAAACTGATCTCTCTCCTCTGGCAGGGTATAGGTTTGGAGATCGCTTACGATATATTCAATTATTCTATCCATGAGCTCTATTCTACGTTGGGGAGCAGCGTTAACCGAATTGAGGACCTCAGTTTTAACATTTCTGAGAAAATTCACAGTAATCTCAGCCTCAACAGAATTAAACTTAGAACTATCTATTTCATCTGCACCAATACAATTAGTGGAGCTAATAGCTCCCGTCGTGTCAGTCGGTTTTTTAGGAGTTAAATCAGATGGAAGCAAAGTCACCGAGGATGGTTCTTCCAATAAGAAGGTCTGAAACATATTAGAAACATTTAAATGAGATGAAGCCTCCACCATCCATACAAAAGTGCCTAATAAATCCATATTCCAGTAGATTTTTGCAATTACAACCAGAATTGCATTGAAAATTAGGATAATATATATATCAGCGACAAATAAACGCAAACGATGAACACAATTTCGAAGCTGCACTTTAGGTAACGTTATATTATCTTTCCTCACACAACTCGTATGGCATGAATGCGACAAAGAAAACATCACAAGAAGCATTGGAAGAAACAAAACAGTGAGATTTGAACTTACCGTGAGATCTTCGTTGCGATTTGCATCTGAGATCTCGGAGAACAGTGATAAATCCACGGAATCTTCAGAAACCGATGCAAATGCCGCATTCAAGCTTTTATCGATGATCTGAAGACAGAGAATGAAAAGAGCAGCGAGAAATTGAATCTAAGAATGGAAACAGAAAAGAAAGAGGAAAGAAGTGAGAAGTTAGGGTTCTATGAATCGTGTGCCTTGTTAGACTTCTTGGACGGAAAATCCTTAGTTCTGGCATGGTGATTCTCTGCGGAGCGCGCGAAAACTTTGTGTGGTGTTTGATGCCCTTTCATTGGCGGGAGTTTAACGGTGTTACATGAAATTTCATTTTTTAACTTTATAAAGGTGCAGAATTCGAAACTCTGCACATAACAAATTCTTGTATTTTTCATTTTTATATTTTATTAATAATTATTTTTTTCATGCTTTATTTTGATTTAACAAGCGAATATTAGTAGCTTTAACTGTTTTAGGAAATTTAATCCCAACAAATATTTGTCGTGATTAAATAATAAAAGTTTAATTTGATAGATTTGAATGGATTAAATTTATATTTATCACAATTCTTTAATTTTAAAAAAGAATGTCTCTAAGTTGCAGTATGAATTAGTAATAATTGAACACATACAAATTTCTTAAAAAACGATATTTAAACTTTTCATTTGACTACATATGAGATTTGGTACAGTTGTCAAAGACTTAATATCCTTTTTATACTGTTTATGGGAGTTTCAAGAATTTTCTTTACTTTAATTTAAAAGTCCACAATTTTACTTCTACTAAACTCTGCTTTATAAGTTCTTTTTGGAGAGTTTGAATCTTTTCCTTTTTTGTCTTTGTAGTCATTCTTCCTTGAATGTATGTTTTTTTTTTCTTTATACAAGATCACATCAAAAAACTATCACACTAGTATGTTCCAACAAATTTGAATAAATGCTCAATAAGAAGAAATATAGTTCGAATGGCTATATTCAAAATCACATATGAATATCACCAACAGATATGCATTTCATTGTATTTGCTTTGATAAACTAGAAAGGTAAGTAGATAAAGATCTATTTCACGAACGATAACTCCTTAGTTGTTAACCATCGAGTATTTTCTAATTCAATATTATCATAATCACATTATTTTCCAGACATGATATCTAAGTTAAATTTTAGCTGAGAAATTTCTAATAACAAAATTGGAAGTTAATGAACATAATCCCAAGTAAACGTCAAATGAAATGATTACTAGAGTTTATTTTACGGAGATAAAGAAGTTTATTGAGAGTGACTTTGTATATTCATATAAGTGAGAAGATGTAGTAAAAAATTTTTGTTATAGCTGAATTTGGTTATAATTAGATCTTCTAAAAATTTATTTTTATAAAAATTGAACGTAAATTAGATTAAAATAACTCATAAAAATGATTTTATTCACTATTCTCTTATAAAGTATCTAGTTTATCAAATAATTATATTTAAATTTTAAGAAAATAATTTTATAAAAAGATTTCAAACATATAAAATGAATATCTCATTAGACCATCCACTATCATATAAAATACTTTTCAACCTCTTGTCAAAAAGGTTTCGAAGCTTATTCAACTTCTTTCTAAAGTTGTCATATTATTTCAAAATTATCTAATTATCTATGTAAATTATGAATTTTACTTATTATTTAATTAATTACTCTTTATTTCATCAAAATTTAACACAAGATCATTAAATATTTGTAAAATCATCTTTATCTTCCCACAATAAACATCTCTAGTTTATTATTAAAAAAAATAAATGATGTCATTTAATTGGTAATAGAAGATATGTATTCCAATCTTGTTTATCAACCCAAAGTCAAGATTATGCCTAGTGAGGAATATGGAAACATAATGGCTGAATCCGCGGCTAAATCTAATGCTTTTATGCCAACCAATCAAAATTAATATCTTACCACAAGAGACTGTGTATTTTGTATAGTTCTATTGTGGAAAAAAATGGCTACTTAGGGATCATCTTCCTCCTCTTCCTCCACCACCTTCTGCAAGTGGAGCACCATTTTGCATAACATTTTTTAATGCAAGTTTTAGTTTCTATGTTTATAAAATTCACAATTTAATTTTTAATATTTTTCTCTAATTTTAGTTCCTTATTTTTATTCTTTTTTGTTAGAGATAGTTTTGGTCTTTGAATTTCCTTTTACTCAATTTTGATTCTTATTTTTAATTTGTAACTTTACTCAACTTTTATTTTTAAAAACATATTAAATCATTGTCAAATTCATTTAATAATTTACTTAAATTAGTAGTTTTTTAGAAGATGTTGAATTTCATTAATTCAGTCGATTATTTATATTAAATAAGTGAAGTATAACATTTTTTTGTATAATCTTAAAAAAATATTATATAATATTTCACCCTATAGTCACCTGTAACTAAATGTTGATTACAGTTTTTTTTTATTGCCAGTGTCGACGATATCCAAAAAAAATTTCACATGCATCATTTCTAATGTTATTAAGATGATATTATATCATTCAACGGTTTTTTCCTTTAAAGCATTTATTATTCCTGCAGAATTTACCGTGGTTGTCAAAGTTGAATCGAATTAGTTTTCTGCAGTGTTTAATTGTGGTGTAAAATGGTTGGTACACAGAACTTAAACCAGTAAAGTGGATTCAAAAACTGGTTAAATTGATAAAAAACGATAAAAATTTATAAATTATTTCTTTATAAAATTAATCTACCTAAAAGTTTAATAATTTTGTATTCTTCTTATAAATAATAAATATTGATGAATAGTATACAAGTTCAATTTAAATATGATCTACAAATTTTATTTAAACTTTTATATTATTTTTTAAATGTTAAGAATCTATTTTAATTTAATTTTTAGCATCAGAAAATTGTAACATTATATATTTTTAATTTTTCAAATAATTTTATTATTAATTGTCAACTATTACTAAATCATTAATGTTGAATCGGTATGTTTAATTTTAAAAACATTGAAATTCCAAAGTCTGTATTCTATGAAATGTTAATTCCAATGGATTTCTCAATAAATACAAATGACTTGAGTGCCAGTATGTCGCCTTCTAATACATTCTTATTTGCATTTGCAAAAAAATCTTTGAATATTACTCGCTCTATATACATAACAGTGGTTTAAGTTTCTTTTACTCAAATCAAAGAAGATATTTATTTTGAAAGATACAAATTTAACTAAGTTACTCATTATACTATTTTATGTTTTCTTTCTTTAAGTTTTATAAGGGCATTAAATAATGTTATTTTGAAATTAGAAAAAAAGAAGAAATAAGAATGTAATTGAAAAAAATAATGTTATTTTGAAATTAAAAAATAACATACAAAAATAAATAAAATTTCCTTAAAAGATCACTATTTATAAGGACTAGAGAGAGTTTAAAATAACAAATGATCTTCAATAAATGAGGAATCAAATTCATACAATTTTATTATTTCTAGCAAATTTTAACCAATAGTTAAAAAAATGTATTAGAAACATAATCAAGGAGTTATATGCTTGATAAAAGTTGTCATAACCTAGAAGACATGTGCCATTAAATCACTCTTGACAATTGATGTATGGTTATTTGACAAAAAGTTCATAAATTTTATTTCTCCCTTTTTACCGGCACTTGATGCTACTGTATGTTTTTATTTAATATTATTCGTTAAACTGAGGTACAGGCTGAAGTATTGAATTTTCTTTTATTTGCGTAAAAGTTTTATAACTTAATCAATCTACTTTATAAGAATTTTCAATTCAAAGATAACTTGATCAGTTGCAAATTTTAGAAAAAAGAGGTATTAAATAACGTAGGTGTAAAAGTTTCACGTGTTTTGAGATGAAAATATTTAAAATAAATTTATATAAACAAATAGTTAAAATTGAAAACTAGTTAATCATGGCTTCTAAAAAAATGCCGTGTGCAATTTCCTGACATTATCCGCTTAAAGAAAAATTAATGGCGTATAATTGGTTCTTATTTCTCAAGACACTAATATTTTAACATTACAAATAAATGTGTACTTTATATGAATGAAATGTATAATATATAGATTCTTTTAAATATATAAAATATATTTTAATCAAATATTTTAAAAATAATAATATTTTTACACCTATAAATTATATTTTAGATTTAATAAGATAAATAATTTATATCCTGATATATAAACTTCTAACATAAATGGGAAAATGCATATGACTCTAATAAATTTAGGATACTGTGAGATTATTTTAGTATTTGAGATTCTGAGTTAGTTGAATCCACATGATGGAAATGTAAGATGAAATTTATACTTTTATACATGTTTCCTTGCTCATCAATGTATTACTAGATCATCCCTTTAGCTTGTAGTTAAGATAATCCTTAAAAATCTTGAAAATGATTAGAACTAAAATGGATAAAAGATTGAAGAATAATTTTGGCAAATATTTTTCTTTTGACTAGATCATTTTTTATTAGAATTATGAGGCATTTTATGTCAATTAAATAAAATTAATTATGACATCGATTAGAAATTAGGGCAATTTATGATATATAAATAGAAATAAACTTATCGATTAGAAATTAGGGAAATTCATAATATATAAATAGAATTAAACTTTACAGACTAACTTAAAAAATAATAATTAAACTAAAAATTACTTAATAACAAGAATTCTGTCCAAAATCGGCAATCATATATATGTGAAAGCTATAAGACATTGGAAAGTTCAAGCACTGTCATTGAAGTCATTCTGATACAAACTTTACCATCCCATCATTCTTTTGGCTCCTTGAAACACTCCTCGCTCAGCACTATCAAACTTGATGTTACACAAATGTTGACTGCATTGTTAACATGTTCTTATGTTTTCATGGTTCATCAGGTGGTAATTTAATTACACCATATGTTTGCATAACGTTCTTTAAGCAACTATTTTCCATCCAAAACTAAACCTCATTACCACACGGATTAATTGTTCGTAAAAATCGCCAGTCAACTAGTCACAGTACCTGGAACAATAAACAATATAGCAATTTGTCTCCCATTATTTAATCACGAAGCGAAAATTTTGCCTTTAATGATTGACTAATTGAACATAAGATCCAAGAAATTGCATTACTTAGCGATCATATCAATAATTTCATTTTTGGTGGCCTTGCCAAGTGGTAGAATGGCAGCGAATCATGAATTTAGTGGCAACCCCACTCATTTTCATTGCCATCTATAGTGCTTCCTCTCAGACTAATCTACTTCTTTCCAACAGTAGTGTCACAACAATCGCCTCCAGCTATAAATTCCCACATTTTGCAGCAAAATCGTCGTAGCCTTCAAACATTTAGCATATAATTTGGTACTAACTGGTATACATGTCAAGAAAATCTTATGTATATAGCTTTCCATGTTCTAAATTTAGTTTAATTAGTCTTGTTAATTAGTCCGTGATTCAGGATCAGTAATTATACTAAGCTCTGATAACTCACGGTTAACTAGGTTAATTTTTTTCTCCAAACTTTACTTCAAGTTTCAATAAGTAACAACAATTTAATTAAATTTAGATTTTGGTCATAGTTAAGTGTCAAGAAGATGAGTTTTCTTCTTGTGCATGAAAACTTTGCAAGAACTTATTGTGTATGGATGGGAATACCCTCACGATATTATGTGTCATTGATGATAAATAAAATAAAATATAGCTAACATAGCTTGCATAACATCATTATTAATTAACTTTGATGGCTGTTTATTTATTCCTTTTACACAGGTTTTTGGCAAATTGTGAAGCATGAGGAGCTTATCACTTGCACTCTTGTTTGGCTTCATTATGATGGTGAGGATGCTGCATGGTGGTGCAGTGAAGGAGCATGAGCAAAGAGCAAAGGTAAAACGATATCTACTGAGTGAAACTTCTCTTGGTCGAGAGGGCGTGAATGACCACCCCATGAAGGGTTCTGCAAGTGCAAACACCAACACTGCTGCTTCTGTCAATAGTAACAAAACCAATAATAACGATGACACAAATGAAAGTTATCAGAACCGTGGCAATGGTTCGGGACCAGTCCTTAACAGTCACCACTATTTCCATATTCGCACTCCACCCATTCACGGCTAGTTCTAGTAAGTGGTTGATGAACGTATGTGCATGGTGGTGATGTGTTGCATGTTCTATAATGAACACACCAGTTAAATAAAGTGCAACTAGCTTGTGTTTATGTGTGTAAGTGTGTGCATGTCAAAAAAAAAAAACCCTCTCTCTTTACGTGCTTCTTATCATGAATTATTAGTATGCGTCCCTGGTTACTAGGGCAACTGCATGTATGTGTGATTTTCTGTTTTTGGATGATTTTCTAGGTAAAGAAGACTAGGGGGAAACAAGCTAGGGTAGTTCTTTAGTTTCATCTTTTAATTTCTTCATTTGTTGTTGGGTTGGTTTGGAAATTCTGAACAAAGTAACCTAAACACCTAGCATCTGGTTCTCAACTCAAGAACCAAGAAACTTAAAAAAATATTAAGTGATTAAGAACTACCATCTAATCATGTCTAAGTTAATTTCTACATTACATATATTTAAGTTTTTCAAAATTTAAAAAACTTAATATCATTTAATTACATATATTTGTAAAAAAATAATCTGGACATAATCTCTTATGTCTCCACGTCTGTCTAGTGAACTAAAACTCGAGGCAAACAAATATAATAAAATTGAGTTAGTTTAAACATTGAAGTTTAAGTCAAAATGGTTGTAATTTTGTCGGATTAGGTATTTGAGCGTTGTATTCTCAAACCCTACAAATCTTTACTTCATCTAATCACTTCATTTTTATCCCCTTTCCATTCAATTTTGACTTGATTTATTGTCAATAAAATTATTCTTTTGGCAAATAACCTAATTAAGCTTTACCAGTCCAGACTTAATATTTTTTTATTAAATTCAATGTGATCAAAACTCCTGGAATTCAACATGATCACGTATGTATATCATATATGGTATAAATATTTCTTATATTTTTTTTTCACGTTTTATGTTGTTCTTGGATATATATGTCCGTTAAGTCAATGAAAAAAAAATAGTAATGGAATAATGAGATGACATTGTTATTATTATTATTATTATTATTATTATTGTATGATCTATAGTATGAACTGAACAGTCATAAATAACTTTGTACACTCTAGAAATCTGGTGGATTTTGACCAATATACTTTGTCTAAGATTCGAACATCCTTAAAATAATTTAATTAATTAATTAATTTTTTACTGATAAAAAATAATAAAAATAATATTATTATTGTTATTATTATTGGTAGGAGACGGCTACATATTCTAAGACCTACGATCAGGCATACATAATGTGTACGCAAAATCAATTATTGAGACTTAATTTTGTAGGAGGAATATTTGTTTTAAATTCTATAATTGTTAACCTTATAATGTGAAGTAAATTAAACACCCAATTGTTCATCTTCTATCTTGTGAGTATTAAGATTCAGATTCTTGAATTTTGTTGTAGGACGGGTTTAAAATCATAAAATTTTATTTCATCGAGAAAAAAGAATTACTTGAATTAAGAAAATACTTGAGGTTCAAATTCTCTTAAAAACTAAAAAATCCTTTCAAAAAACCATATTGCACTTTTATCTCTTGAAATTTCAAACAAAATTACGGTATGCAATTAATAATTGGATTTGTAACTTTCCAATTAATTTAATTATTAATAATTTTATCAATTCTTGTAAATACATATCATCAGTAATCTAAATTTTCCTCAATTAAGTTTTACAGAAGTTACTTAAATGCGAATACAAATGTAAGATGGTTAATCGATAAGATCTATTTTTTTCACCAAAAAATAAATAAATATAAAATTGACATTTAAGAGATACTTAGTAAAGGTGTATTCTTCCATGAAGATATGAGACTATGTATTGTGTTTGAAAAATAATTGCACTAAAAAAATAAAATCATCACGTTATATATAGGTACTACTAGTATTTTGAATTTACAAAAAAAAATAAGAAAAAAGGAAATTTTGAATTCTCTTCCTATTTTTGTAGTGATAAAGAACATTCAAATATTCATAATGTAATAAAATAAAAAAAATAAAAAGTCAAGGTATCTTTTGTCTTTTCATAAAAAACATCTTTGTTCTACCGTCTAGTATTTCAACCAACAGGATTGTCCTACACCATATATAAAGCAATGATCTAAAACTACTTGAAACTATTACTAAAGTTTAAATTTTACTCGCAAATGTAAGAATGATTTATTCATGCAAATAAAGAAAGATTTCATGATATGGGTTAAAATTTTAAATGATTAAAAGTTTAAGATTTTCATTAAGTATAAATAAGTAATAACATATAAAAGAGACATTCATATATATATATATATATTACTTTTAAAGTTTTAAATTAAAAGTGATTTGACTTACAATTTTTTAACCAAAATATAAAAGTAACACATTGTTTTATAGATCTAGTGATAAATTAAGCATGTTGGATACGAAACCTGACTAAAATTGATTATTACAAAAATATTTATTTTGAATAGTTGAAAAACCCTATAGAACTGAATCCAAAATTTTGATTACTTTTATGTTTCACAAATTTGACGATATACTTGTATTGTGTTCCTCCGCTAACAAACAAGAACTGAGCATTTGAGAAAGAGCATTAACAACAGTTCTTATATGTAATATACTCTTACTTACAGTACTCACAACTGAGCCAAAATGTCATTCATAATAACAAACAAATCTTCATGATAAGCCAGAACCGAATATACCTTCTATGTATGCTTTCAATACATATATATATATTTGAGATAGATCAAATGATAATGATATATTATTTTATTGAATAGTACACCATTAATATTTTTTTATTGAACTATATATTTTCTAAAATTCATCTTTAGATTAAAAATTTATATTTACAAAAATATTAATCTGAAATTATTTAATATATTATTTATATAAATCAAAAGTAACATAATATTTTCTTAAAATATAATTTTAGTTAACATGGATAGTTGTAAAAGGAACTATAATTTAATAGTTGGCTAAAAAATATTTTTATATAAAATTTTTAATTTCATAATATTTAATCAAAATTATATTGGTATAATCTGACTATAAATAATCAGATTAAATAAAAAAAAAAGATAAAGTGGGTAAAAGATAGAATAACTTTTAGGTTGTTTGAATTTACAAACAAATTAAGAAAAAGGAATTTTGAATTCTCTTCCTATTTTTTTAGTGATAAAGAAAATATTAGTATATTATATGACATTCAAATCTTCATAATGTAATAAAATAAAAAATAAAAAGTCAAGGTATCTTGTCTTTTCATAAAAAGCATCTTTGTTCTACCATCTTTCCCGATAGAAGGTTTTCATAGGTAAGACATATAATATCTCTTAACTTTTTTTTTTAGCATCACTGAAACCAAAGAGAGGAGAAATTCAAATTTTTGTTTTCTTTCCGTCCCTACCTTTTCTTTTTTTCTTATTAACTAGTGTTTTATGAATACATTTCAAGAAACTAAAAGATTGTTTTATTGAAAATAATGTGAAAGCCCCTCAAAAAAATATACAAAAACAATTTTCTATCTATGCATTCTAATAAAAACATCTCCCCTTTTAATTTTTTAAAGGTTATCTTCTTTTCTTTTTAGCTTTTCAACTAAGTGTGAGGGAAAAGTACTCGATAGTAGTTTGAGTCCATTAAGTGTAGTCATGTGATGCAAGTAAAAAAAAAAAAAGAAATTTATGTAGTTTGATTTATGTGACTTTCATCTACAACGATCTCAAACGTTATAAACATTCACTAAATTCAAGTAACGTGTCAATTTAGTATTAAATAATCTGTCGGATTACATTTTGGGGTTGTGTTATTCATGTAGAATAATTTATATTCAATCAATTATGAAATAAAATACAATCTTATTTTGAAAAAAATTATAAATCGGATGTTCCATCCGGTTCAATATTTTCTTTTTAAAAAAAATAAAAGTCCTTTTGGTTATTTACAGAAATAATTTTAATATTTTAAAAATTTATAAAGATGCAAGATGAGAGTATAGGGTGCAGAAAGAATTCGTCCACAATATATCTATTTATTTAAAATTATAGTTAAATCTAAAGCCCAAGGCTAAATTGCCGATAAAAACAAAAAGCGCAAGTCTAAAGTGTGTTGCTAAAGAACTGCTGATCGCCATGAAGTTTTTCTTTTAAAAGGACTGTAGCAAATTTTCAATATATCTATTCCAAGTTGCATTAAGTATACCTACAACTTTCTTCCTCCATTTTTCATTTAAAATCTTCTTTTTATTTTATCAAAATTCTTTGACTCAATTCAATGGTTTTAAGATTATTAACTTCATCCTTACTTTTCTTTATCAACATATCGCTCACATATAACAACAAAATTAATAAAGAAACTGTCTAACGTCCTCTTAAAATAAAACACAAATATCAAGTTGATTGTATATTAACCATTGGGTCATAAAAGAATCAAAACTTGTATACATATCAGGCCTATTCCAAATCAGACTAGGATTTTTTCGACAAATAAGCATAATTTCTCTCCAAATTCAAAAAATCCCCTACTTAGCGTAATTTCCTCCTCACAGTTTTCATATAAGAAAAAATAATATTCAGATAAAGTTATTTAGACTTCATATCCAAAAAAAAAAATAGTTATATAATTATATAACTACTATCATAAAAACAAAATATTTTAAATTACTATTTGGGTCAAATCCGAAGTTGCCTTTTGTATTTTTTTTTTTTCCACTAACAACTTGTCTCCTATTTTAGGTTAGGCTAGTTCATTATAGATACCTTAGTTGCAATTATGTGAGGCTATATATATAGTACATGTCGTGACATTACAATTGAGATAAAAATAATGAATGCCAACAACAATGAAGTTTGGGACACAAGGAATTATGAGAAAAATGATGTCATAGAAGAATTATTGTATATATATTTTAAACGCTTTCTATTTCGTTTTAAGACGAGAATAAATTTGTATTTAATCACTACTCTAACTTAGGGTCCTTTTGAAGGGTAGTTAATTATATTTATGAATCTAAACAATGCTTAAGTATTCCTAGTAACAATATGTCTCAAAAGATATTATCTTTTCATCAATACTTTGTAAATTATTTAGTTTGCTAAATGACTTAATTTGGACTGATTTTTTAACAAAATTTACCCTAAATTTTTTAAATGGAATTCAATTTCTAGATAAAATCAATAGTATGAATATAAAGCATTATAAATTTTAGGTGTTACACCTTGATTACATTATTAGTTTTGTTGACTAGCCACATTTCTCTTTTCCTTACATTTTTACCTTTTAAAAATATAAAATAACTTGCTCGTGTTGTCATTATTATTATGCTTTCTTTTTAATTGGCCTTAACTAAGTACTCCGATATCCTTAACCCACTAATACTATGGTTATACAAAAATATTTTTTGTAATTAACATTCTCGCAGCCTTTATTAAATTCAGTATTCGTTATCCATTTAATATAGAGAAGCTTACTGTTATTAAATAGCTATCTAGACAACATTACCCCCACAAAACTATAGATTATGAAGCTTCAGCTAGAATCAGTTTGTCCAAACTTTTAAAGTGATCCATAACCACTTATCAAGTTATACATTATCTCTGACAATGACAAGCCTTTATTTGTCACCTTTTTCGAACGATTGCAGGTAATTGGAAGTGGACACTAACCCAATGCATACAGTTTATAAACATCACTAATGATTAGATAGTTTATAACCTTTAACAAAACCGGTTAATGTTGAAAAAGATAATTCAGTTCAATCATAACTCATAAGCCTAATTACATTCGGAAGCTTCATTATACATGAAAACTCTGACATAACTTCTGATCAAATATTTGAATTCATTCAATCACCATGCTGACTGAGGATTATCCACGAACTCATACTACAACCTTGCTCGTCCACGAAATTTACACCGAGATTAGATCAAGCATTTGCAATAACAGCATTATGTAAATCTAGACAAGGGATCTGGCGAAATGGCAATCAAAAATTACTTTCTGATTTCTTTCCCTTTTTTCCTTTTGGTTTTGATGGATAAATTTCTAACAAGTGTTACAAGTTGGAGCATACGTAGGAGCAGTATGAATGGTATATTCTAGCAACGTGCCAATGGAGTATTTTTGTGGTATTGGCACAGTTGGCAGAACACCCGTGTAAGAGAAGCGTACATGTTTATAAGAGTGTCAGTGATCGAGTGCACTTCGAACTGTGAGTGGCGAATTTAGAACTGCGCCTCTGGATATAAGGTCGTGGTTTAAGAATAAAACAATAACAGTTATATCGTCGTGAAAATGGCGACGAACCTTCTTGTCAATCTTATAAAGGTCTGAATATCGCATTTCACGTTTTCTTGCCGCTTCTTGTAGGGCAGCCTTGATAAGTTTCTTGGCACTACCCTGCATTCATTCACACGATTTATAAGCACTGTTAGAGAATGAAATGACAGTTTAAAATACAAAATCAACAACCAGCGGCTAATAAAATTATCCCTCAATTTCCGCTTTCTGAAAAATAAATTGCAAATCCATATCACAAAATTGCATTACCCTTCAGTACTGGCAAAACAGGTCTCGAGTTTCGCAACTCGTAGACAAAACTAAAAGCTACAAGAATAGTTTGAACATGTCAATCAATTATTTTATTGGTACTCCTCCAGATTATCAACAATCCATCCACTATTTTTCTGGATCTAACATCTTTTCATCAATCCTTTTAATGATCAAATGTAACAACTTTTTTTTTCATAGTTAACAGATCTTCTCATAAATTTCTACTTTATTTTAATTTTCTTTTTCCAAATCTGTGAGAGCATGTATCAAGGGCAATCTCAAGATTATTAATTACAAAATGGCCAATCCTATCCTAATATGGTTTATTTCATACTCAAAATGGCATCACCAGGAATCAATTGCTTAACAACTTGGTTAAGGCCCCAAACTGCTAACATTTCTGTCAACCAACATTGGTTTATAATTTGATTGTTTTAACCACAAGTATAATTATTCTTTTGGGTCCCACAACAGCGAAGGAAAAAAATAAGCAAAGAGGATAAAGAAAGAGAAAAAAAAATTTAAAACTAGAGAATAATTAGTTTTTAGAATATATTTTCGTGGACTAATTGAATATTCTCCAATAAAAAAGGTTGTAATGGTTCAAAATGGATTAATGGACTTTATTATCCATATTATAATCCAATTAAAACTTATTTGATTGGCACCCTTAGTGACCACACATCACAAAGCTCAAAGAATAGCAAAGGAGTACCGATTAAGTAAATAATTGTATTTGATTAAAATAACAAAAGATACAAGGACAGTGTATATATGCTCTATTTCCATAGATTATTCTTAACAAGCGAATTATGTGTTTAACCAAGTTCAGAACAAATACAACCCTGCATTCAATACCATGAACCGAGCGATGTCCAGTACACAACTACGTACTACCATGAAAATCACAAGGTAAAAAAAAAGAATCTCTTACCGCACGTGGACTGCTGTGAACAATATCCACTGCTTGATCATTACTCAGGTGCTCCCATAAACCATCTGATGCAAATATTAGGAAGGAATCACTTGGTTGGATTTGATGAGAAATAATAGTTGGATTAGCAGACAAGAAAGGCATGTTCATTGGTTCGGGGAGTCTGAATTTCGCATTAATGGGTTCCCGGTTAAACTGCGCGTGTTTCATATATACGTCACCTATAGATCTAGAAACCTGCACCAAATATCATGGAAGTAGTATTGCCATTAATACGAGTGGAAAGTAACACGGAAAAATAAGACAATGGTTGCAAGAGTTATTTGGAAAAACATGAACCATTAATATCATAAAATTGAATAAGGGAATGCAGTAGAATATTGAATAAGAAAGCGTATCTACAGTTTGTGAATACTGCATTCCTTTTTCTCATACTCATGATAACAATGCAAAAGGTTTCTTTTCACAGAAAACTAAGTTAACCAACAAAAAAACTTGATAGATACTATCTCCATTATTTTTTAAATGTCCTTTAAGGTTATATACAATACCTAAGAAATGCAATATATTTTCTCGTTTTTGATAAAATGGTAATGAAGTACAGAAGTTTTCATCTTTTATTTCATGATGAATGAGTAAATTAGTTTAAAAGCAGGTGGCAAGGATATAATTGACCAAAAAATAATTTGCTTTAAATTGAACTTTGAAAATAAAAAATAAATAACAAACGTCTTTCAAAAGCTTTACCCTCAAAAGAAAGTGAGGGAGTATACACAAAACAACAGCAAGTTGAGTAAAGGCGGAATTTCTTGAATTAAAAGACTATTGTAAAGTACCAATTCTTTTACATTAGTAAATAATCAACTTAAAACACTCCTTCTCAGTCCCTCCACCATCTCTCATCTTACTTTTTCATATATAATAATAATAGTGATAATAAAAATAATAATAATTTATTTTAATGAAAAAAATTGTCTCATACATTTCTTTAATCTTTTGGAAGTAGGAAAATATGATGAAGGATAACCAACCCCATCATGCAAAACATAGGAGACAACATTGTTTCCATAAAAAACTTCCGCCCAATTAGTCAAACTTCCTTCCCTTTTCTGAAACACATACTTTCTTATTCCTCGGTGCTCATACACAATCTTTCCTTATTCTCAGCCTGCCCACAAATTTTATTTTTTTGGGTTCCCTTGCAATCTTTTCCCCAAAAGACCTGAAAGAATGATTAGAAAATAAACTAGACCTAACAATGCTACACTTGTATATGTCAAGGTTATCAAATCCATATTCAAATAATGAATCGCCAAGCTACTTTTTCGGACCATTCCTCGTAATTTCGAATAATAAGACTTAGGTACAATAAAAAGAATACTTTAAATATATCATATAGATGATGTACCAAGATTATCAAATTGAGATTCGAATCACTAATCGCCCAGCTATTTTTTGATCGCGAATCACAATTTGGAACTGTAAGATTCAGGTATAAAAAATTACTTTAAAGTAAACAATTTAAACTCTATTAGTGTTTAAATTAAAAAAAAATAAACTAGAAATAGATAAATAACATAAGCAAAAATCATACAAAAAAATCTATTATTAATACCTAAGTTTGAGAAGTCTTATTTTAGAAAAAATGGAAACGAAACGATTAAATAGAGTACATACATTCAATGAGTTACTGATGAATAGTGGTGGAATAATCTAATCATAGTAATCAATAGCAGATAGCGGTACGGAGTGGCCCCCTCTAAAACCTCTATAGCAGGATGGCTGCTATTTTTATCCTTAAGTAGATTTATATTGCATTGTGTACTTAATATATGCATAAAAATAAAGAAAAAACGCCTAAAATTAAAATCATATTCTGAAAACTTTCATGACCAAGTGGTCCAAAGCAAAAGCTGCAAAACACAATATCACCATGTCCAAAATAGGAAAACAGAAAGAAAAGGTTAGGTTGGTAGTGTCACTGGAAACCTCATTGGAAACGCTGCTGGAAATAGAGAGGCAGAACGCAAGAAGACGAGAGGGGAGTTGAGAGGCAGAATGTGAGAGGGAAGGACTGATTTGCAAAAGAGGGGAGCGAAAATTGCGGGTAGTTATAGGTTAAAACAGAAAGTTACTCTTCAAGTCCCTTTGGTTAAAACCCAAATCAAATCCATGAACCTGTGTGAAACTGCATGATCTGTCGCAATTATGGCCGCGCACCGCAGCTTAACAGCCTCAACCCCAAGGACGACACGATACAACCTTCTGGTCCAAGGGGTGCCACTCCACTTTGCACCAGCGCAATAGCAGGGCAAACGAACGGTATTGACTACTATGAATCAAATAGGGTAAGTTTAAAAATATTCTGTCAAATTCCTTCTTACTTAAGCTCACGTGACTTATTAATTTTTTTCATAGTGAACTGATGAAAAAGTAAAAAAAAAAAAAAAAAAAAAAAAAAAAAAAAAAAAAAAAAAAAAAAAAAAAAAAAAAAAAACTTATATTGTATAATACAAAGCCACTTAAATTCATCTTGTGATACAAATCAAGATAGTCAAAATGCATCGAATTGTAAGATTCTGGTATATGTGCACAAAATCACATTGAATGCATGTCTAATCATATAAAACAGCAAAACCATAGTTGCATAAAGACCCTACAATTTAGTTCCATATGGTAGAAGCAATCATTGAGTTGAGTAATACAGTGTTAAAGCATGATGATAATCAAGATAAATTAACCCCACAATATAAATATAAAACACAAATTAAGCAACTTGCCTCAAATGTCTCAAGGTTGGCAAGAGACAACTAAAATATAACATATGCACCGTGAGCAGAATATATTTATGTATCAAGGTTAATTTGCAAACAAGTGTATCCTTAGTCATAAGAATAAAGCCCCATTTAGATAAACTTATTCATTAAAACTTAAAAAAGAAGAAAATAAAAAGGTACAATGAATTAAGTCTCTCGTAAACCACAATCAACTTATGCGTCTTAGATTCTGGATAAGTAAGATTAAAGAACTTCTATAAATGTTAAGCGCACAAGTTAATTTTGGCTTATGGGAGAAGTTCACTACATTTTACATTCGTATTTCCTATCTATGAATGTTCATAGAAAAGTTTATCCACACAAGACCTAAAAATAGGAACAAGAAATTTTCTTCTTGGGGTTTATTATATACTATTAATCTACGTCGTCAGAATTAGTTCTTAGTGCGTGTTAGGCTCTGTAGTGAGTATAATTTCAATAAGCTGTCCCGTTATTTTGTTTCTTATCAATCAATTGTAATGTCATTCAAATCAATATAGCAAGCTCTCACTTTCTGAACTTTTATTTAACAACGAAACTAATGACATTAAACCTATAATGCATAGACATTTCAAGGAGCCGCACGTGAATAAGACTTTATAAAATACATGTATGCAGGGTATATATTGGTTTTCTTAATATGTGGCTGTATCATATCCTGTATACTCAATCAGGGGACCAAGTGAACGCTTTTGCCTGATATATGTTACATGTAGCAATAGCTAGGCCTCACCATTCATAAGTTCAATTGTTATTGCATTTGTCCTATAGCCACTTGGATCTGAAATAGGTTACTCCATGCTACTGGGGAATCCTGGGAGTAATCGCTCAACTTGGAGTTACTCCATTCAAGCTTCAACTAGTTTCAAGGAATTTGGTATAACTCTGGAAGAAAAACTTTATGCTACTCTGGTACTTATTATTCTTGTATTACATTTACTGTACTGATCACATCTTTAAAAATTCTTCTCAGACCTCACACCTCATATGGCAGGATTGGTCTACTCTTGTTATTTAGCACTTGGAACTTAGCATGCTGACAGATAATCAGATATAGAAAGAGTTTAGCAAGTTTTATTGTCTTGATCTCCTTGGTTGTCTTTTATACGTTTCTGGCATGTTTGTTGCTTTATGAGGATATTCTATTCAACTCTTTTTCTTCATAACGTTTCTTTCTACCCCAATCATCTTTTATAGGGGCAAAAAGGATATTTCTACTTTCAGGTGGAACAAAAACAGTTTATACTCGATGGGATTGTTTAATGAAATTAATTATAATGCACTAACAGTGTAAAAGTTTTTTATACCAGATTAAATAGCCAAGTATGGTAAGATTCTCGATTTTTTTAATATTCACTTTAAACGTCATTTCAAGAGTGATCTCTGATTGATTGACAGTGTAAAATTTTAAATGAAAATACATGAAAATTAAACTTTTTTTTAATAAAATGTCAAAAAACATTGCCACCTAGCTTCACTAACTATACTTCCCAAGTCTGTCTATGCTTCTATTTGATGGAGCTGTATGCCACGATGTCTTAGCAAGTTACTATGATTAAACTTGGATGAACGTGGGATTCACAGTAAACAAAAAAAAGCATAAACATAGTTTTATAATTTTTTACGCACCAATAACAAAGTTCATGTATTGGAATGAAAGTTCTCCTTTCATTAGGCTATTTGGAGGATTTTCTGGCAACAATGTTGTAGAAGATAAAGGATGCGAATGAAAATAGATTGTACAGGAATGAGCCACAAACAAATATATATACCATTATAATAATATAAGGTAAAGATAAATTAGAAAACCATTATAATAATATAAGGTAAAGATAAATTAGACAACACACAGTACAAGAACAACTATACTCTGGGCTCTGGCTTTACTTATTATTTTGATTCTGTTAACATATATTATTTTCATAAATTATAGATTAAATGCAGTATGTATTATTCTGTTAACACATATTATTCCTACCTCTTCTCTTTAGAAGCCTAAGGAGAAAGGTTCAGTTGCTTCCAACACTGTTCCCCTATCATCAAAACTCAATACCCAAGTTCCTTCTTCACAGGACTTCAAGCAGAAAACTCAATATGGAATTCAAACAACTAATATTTGGCATGTAGCATGGTTTCCAAAAATTACCTGAATTATGCCCTTGACTCTCCACACTCCATGTCTGAGGACAACAATCTGGGGGTCATCCGGGTGCAATTCCTTAAGCTCCTGCCTAACAGCCTCAACATTGGCATTGTGCTCCGTGGACAGCTGAATCGCAGCCATCCCACCAGTGTTGCCAACTCTCCTACCCAACACAGCACGGGAATCTCCAAGACTCGCCACAAACAGCGTCTGCCGACAAATAACTCCAACCAAACAACACGTTCCAGTGGTCGCAATTTGCGGCCGGGAGCTCCACAGCTCCGAAACAAGCGCCGTAAACCCCTCCTCAGTCCGCCGGAACGCCTGTTGAATGGCCTCAGATGTCACAACACTCTGTGATTCGGCCAATATCGCTGCAGCACAAACACCGCTTCTAAGACAACAACAACAACATACCAATGGCTCCAAAAGAACCTAAACACACAACAATCATCAACTTTCCACATAGACACGTAATAATATTAAAAAAAAAAAAAGGTCGATAGAGACACATAGCTCCAACACAAATAATAACCAGCACACACCTTTCAACTGTTCATGACTCTCGTGAAGACTGAAAAGCACAACAACTTTTAAACGCAAAGATAAAATTCACGAAAAGCGAGAATCACTTATAACTAAAAGCAGTTCAAACTCACGATCGTGAATTGAAGTGAAGCTATATAAAGAAAGAGCGTCTGTGTGTGTGTGTGTGAGAGAGAGAGAGAGGGGGGGAAGGAGGGATTGAATCGGTAACCTTGGAGATTACGGAACAAGTTATCGCAAACATATCGCGAACAATCAGGGCCGCCGTGGCCGTCGTAGACACCGACGAAGGTGCCGAAGGGCCCGGACTCGATCTGGCTCTGGTCCTCGAGGACCTGGTTGGCCTGGACGACGGCCATGGAGAAATCGCCGGCGGCGAACCTTCCGATGTCGCGGAACCAGAGGAGGCCGTCCTTGCATTCTTTTCCAGCATTGGCGTCGTCACCTAGCCCGAACGGCTTCCAACAGCGCGCGATAAGACTCATCAATGCCTGGAGCATCCCACATCTCTCAGAAACCCTAACCCTAGGCCCCCAACACCCGAAGCTTTCCCACTGGGGGCGCCGTGCTCCGAATCTGAAGAAGGAGAGAGGAAAAGAGAAGAGTGTGAAAGGGAAGAAAAAGGAGGGTGCGCAGGATAAGCAGGGGCGCAGGTTAACGTGAAGGAAAGCGTGTGTTCGGTGGTAGAGGAACAGGAATGGGCTGCTTCGTTCTCTTGTTGGGAGAGGATGCTGTGGGGAAGCCCTTCTTGTTGCGTGCTTTTCTTTTCAATGTCTCTTTTTTTTTTTTTTTTTTTACATTTTCTTTTTCCACTTTCAATAATTCTTTTCATCATTTTTCTCTTACTTTTCTCACTTATCTCCTCTCCTCAATCGTCTTCCACGTACCACTCTCTTTCTACTCAGACAGTAGTTAAAGAAAAGAAAAGAAAATAATAATATTATATATGATTTTCATGTTTTTCTACATTTTCTACTTCTCTTTTCCTTGTCATCGTTGTCACATAACTCACAATAAATGGTGATGCAATATTTTATTGAAATTAATTGTTTCTTGGCTTTAAGAAGTTATGTTCTTCTCTTAAGTAATATTTAACTAACATGGCCCTTAGAGTTCATTAACCTTTAGTCATACTTTGCTATTATGAACACGTTAAAAAAAAAACTCATTCTACCACTAATATTGACATGAGAATTTAACCAATGTTATTGGTAAAGTTCTAAGAATGATATATTATACATTGGGTTAGTTTGGGACAAGTATATAATAATTAATGCGTTTGGAAGAATAATACACTCCATATTTTTTCCTTTTTACTTTAGTGGAAACTACTTTCTATCTTTATTATATTTATGCAAATTTTTATAATTAATATGTTTACTATGTTTATTTTTTTCACTCATTTCTTTTTTTCTTTTTTGATATTATTAGATTCTTCGTATTTAGATTACTGTATATTGATAAATTTCACAATAGAATTATCAATTCATAAGATCACAAAAATGATACAGGTAAAAATATCAATATGTATAAGTTATATTTAGTAATAGTGTGTTTATTAAATAATCTTAATCTAATACAAATTTAGAAAAAACTAGTGATAAATTACACAACTCAACATATTTTTTTTATTATTGGAAGAACTTTAAATTTTGATGGAGGATTTAGTTATGGTGATATTTGTATAAAAGTTATGTATTTAGTTATAGAAAAGTATGATACTCTCTACATTGTCACTTATATCACTTAAAGTGTATTATTATTTTATTAGTTGTTAATGATAATAGACTTTATTCCAAATTAATGGATAATATAACAAGATTAGGTTTATACATGTTGTTTTGACTCATTTTCTTTAAACTCTTTTTGAATAATATAATAACAAGTCTTTTTTCTATTAATTACGCAACATATAAAAGAAAAAATTATAAATTTAATGTCTTATTGTTTTAAGTTGAAGGTTGTGTCAATTTTGATGTATCCGATTAAGATTTTCTTTTTTTCCAATTTTTGATATACATATTTGAATTGTTACAAATTTTACAAATTCACTCATTAAACATATTTAAATTTCTAATTTTATTTTGACATGATAATTTATTTTGTTAAAATTTAGTAGTGAACTATATAAAGTTATTTCAACATTAAGATAAAAATATTTCTTTTAAAGATGGATCCAATAAAAAAAATAAACTTGAATAATTCGCTCATATTTAACCGAAATCCTAATCTGTATCGCTTTAACTTGATAAGTTAAATGATGGGATATAAAATTTAAAATGTTAAATTTGAATGGTGCTAAAATAGTAGTTAAACCCAAATGTGACCCAACTGAACCATTACTCAGGCTTACAAGAGAAATAAACATTAAATGAGAATTGAAGGATTATCCAGAAATGATAAAAAAAAGGAAAAATACATGTTATAATAAAAAAAAATTATAATAAAGCATTTCATGTTCACTTTATATTAGTCTATGGCTTGATAATTGTGGTGGATTACCTAATCAGTGATGGCATCCTAACCTTGGTTATAATTTTGGTAGGTTATTGGCATAATAAACATGTTTTAATAAATGATTCAATTATTATGATTGAAATTCTCAATAACATGCTGGTTGATAGAAGTTTCTTTTTTTGTTTAAAGATAAAAGTTGTTGCTTTATATTTTCAATGAAAATATACACTTTAGTATAAATACGTAATTTCAATTAATTTATTTCCACATTTAAAATATATTTAATTATTTTAATTAATTATATAAAAAATAAGATGTTTTAAACTTTAAACAAATAAATGTTATGAGCTAAACTGTTTGTTTTCATGACAACGTAATCTGTATAAAGAAATTGAGTTTTGTGTATTTATTTGTGTAATAAATCTACCTAGAAATATCAAACATGTTAATATATATCTTGAAAATGTAATTAATAAGTATTAGTTCACCTCCAAATAATTTGTAATTTTAACATTTGTTATTTATTTCAGAATAAATGAAGTTCACAGATTATACTATATTATTGATTTTTTTTTTAAATTGTCTTCAAATAAATTAAATCAATAATTAATACATGAGTACGTTAAATATAATGTATTCAGTGAAAGAGTCATGTTATTTTAGTAAAATTATATATACAAAATACATTTATTACTGTTATTAATTTATATGTAAAAATTTTAAATTAATTCAAATTTTGAATATGCACTTGTATTACATATTAACAAAATGATTTTATAGTCAACTTACCCACCTTGCAAAAGATTATATTTTCTAAAGTTTTCTTATAAAATATATACATTTTATGCATGTATAAATATAGGATAAACTCTAAATCATTTTTATATTATATATAAATTAAGTTTTAAATCTAACTTAATTTTATAAAATTAGTTAAAAAGATGATATTTATACTTATTTATGAGGTTGAGGTGAGATGTTTAGCATTAACTATCATTTGTCATTTTCTTTATTCTTCAAAAGGTTACATGAATGATTTGAATTTTCGTACATCTTGCACTTATCTCTTTCCTAGTTGCCAACAAAATTTCCAATTCACAGGATCCATTATAGGATTAAGCTTTGGAAAGTTGATAAATGTTCATAGGTGAAATGTCACGAGTATCACAATTCAATAGACGCTCTGCGATAACAACACTAGCAGCATCACTAGGATGGTAAGTATCCCAGAAAACATACTTGGAACGATCCTCACAAACTTTTGAACCACGATTGCATGGAATCAAGCCTCCAAATCGACCAGCCATGTGACAGCATGCACTATCAGGGTTTTCAAAACCTGTTGAAGTGACAATTTTTATTCACAAATGACTATGAATTCTGGGTACTGAAATGAAAAAATAAACAAAATGTCACAAACCATAGTCTTTATAGTTCAGGAGGATATCTTCCATAATATGGTAAACATCTGCATAAACAAATAATGACTCTTCCAATTTTGTCCGAAGCTCTTCAACAAGGCTCCTCAATTGTGTGTTGAATAATTGGGCTAGCTCATTTGGGAAAGTAACACATTCATCTCCTTCATAGGGTTTTAAATTTGCATCCCTTATATATGGTATACACCCAATAGGCCCTACATTTGCCACAACAATTTTTCTAGCCCCTAGATTGAATAGCCGCTGCAAACAGTAGTTGCATGTGATCAACAAACAAAATAGAAACATGGTTGAAACAAAGCTTTCTTTTTTAAGGTTCTAGGCAAAATTACAGTGAGTTGTAGTCTGAGTCTTGATATCAATGTGGCCACAAATGATTCTGGCGGAACCAACACCCTCTCTGGAATTGAGAATAAGGGTGTCAGATAGTTATCCAAGAAATCATTTGAGCCTAGTGCCACTGTAAAGAGGGCCTTCTTAAACAAATTGAGAGCCTCAGGGGCACCAATTAAAGAGATGATTTCTTCCCTGGTGTTTGCAAAGTTGTCAATTTGTGCATCGAAGTTGATTCGACCACCCTGTTATTTAACATATAAATGGCATACAAATTGAGTCTAATTTGAATGACATTATAAAAAAGTGTATTCTAATGAACTTGGAAATTCTATTATCAGAGATTCATTCTAATTAAGGAGTAGGACATGTAGGAGCAAGGATGAGGCTGTTTAGTACAGTTCACAGTTGAAATTTGAAGTTTAATACTCACAATAATTGTGCATAAAACCTAACAAGTTGAAGCAAAAACTTACAAAAATTTCGCCGGAGTTATTAAGAATTCCACCTGCACCAGAAGCATAATTGACACCCTTTAGCACTGTTGATCCAGTGGTAGTGGGAGCCAAGTAAGGAGGAGAAAAGCCAAGACCCAGTTTCTGATCTGGTAGCATCCATCACACGTTGCTCAATGAGAAATAAACAGTAATTTATACAAGTATTTGAACAAAGAAATCAAGAAATATAGAGCGTAATGGGAATCAGAAACTCTCACTTATAACATCAACAACTGTTCTTCCATTGCTGAAACGACCCGTGGGCATTCCAAAATCAATCCCAAAGGGGTCATGGTTTGCTTTGGCCAGTGAAACAATATAGTTGTTGTTCCCCACATCGAGCAGCGAATCCCCAAAAACAAAAGACGCTGGTACATCGTTTGAGAACCCAAACCTAAACAATAACAAGAACATAAAAGCTTGAAACATAATTCCAAAAATGAATCTTTCAAATGTTCAAGCAGGGACTCTATTTTGGTTTGGTTTTCTGCTCAAAGAGAGACATGCAATGAGCCTTATAATGTGACAAAGATTAAGGTGAAATACCCAAATAATTGCCACTAACTGTTACTCTTGTTGATGTACATCGTGGGCCCACCAAGAAATTTCATAATATTGTGTGGAAAATGAGCTTGATTGTTTAGGAAGCTGGCAAAAACCAACTTTGTCTTTAAACATTGCTCCTGTTTTTCATTCCGTAGCATCAGAATCGCTACACGGCGTGAGAATAAAGGCATTGCCCGTGAGGGAAATGATTTAGTCAATAAATTGATAAGGAAATGCCTAGCAATAATGAAATTATCAGTCTTCCTAATTTGTTCTAAAGCGAAGCATTACACCAAATTCATATATGAAATTTTTTTGAGATAATTTATTTTTATAAAAGGTCTTATTTCATTTTTGAATCCTAAATCTTTTAATTAAAAAAAGTATAGAAACTAATTAAAATTATTTGTCAAACATAATACTTGTGAAGCCTAACTGGTTAACTAACTAAAAATAAGTTCTTTTTATCAGTGGTGAACAAGTTGAAGCTTAAAAAATAACTGATTGAATACAAACTGATAAAACTAGCTAATAAGTAAGTAACAAAATGTCGTAATAGAACACATTTAGTTATTTGAAATATGAAGGAATTTCGAATAAATTAATGAAAGAAAGTACAGTATTTTGTCGCACAGTGAAACAATGGTCTGTGAAAATTTCCTCTCAATGTTAATGTTAATTTGTCTTACAACATTTTCATTCTTGACAGATAAAAACACAAATATTTTCTACTACGAAACTGATGAGTTCATTTAGTGAATATTACTTTCGTGTCGTCTATTAATCACTAGCCAGAAACATTGAACAATTCATAGCAGCAGGGGCTCTCTGCACCAAGAACCAGGTTATCTGATATAGTATCTCCAAAACATCCCTCATTCACATTAGCAGAAGAATCAGATCAAAAGTTGAATGAGTTGGCGAACATTCATTGGAAAAATGTCATTATGATCACCATCTAAGAGGCGCTTTGCGATGACAACGTTTGCTGCATCAGTGGGATGCCAAGTGTCCCAGAAAATGTATTTGGATCTGTCCCTGCAAATGCTTGAAGGGGGACCACACGGAATCAAACCTCCAAAACGCCCTGCCATGTAACAACAAGAGCTGCATGGATTCTCAAAACCTGCCACATTACAAACATAAGGGTCTAATTAGTTCAAAAATATCATGCAAAGTTTAGGTGCTAGTACATTTTGTTTTTCACCTCAGATACACACCATAAGCTGGGTAATTGTTGAGCATGTCTTCTACTATATGATACACATCTGCATAAACGAACGTTGAACCCTTCAGATTTGAATTTAGCTCTGCAATCAGACCCTTCAACTGGATATTGAATAACTGTGCTAGCTGATTGGGAAAAGTGACACAGTCTTCACCCGCAGCTGGGTTTGCATCCCTCTGACTTGGCATACATCCAATAGGTCCCACATTTGTCACAACAATTTTCCTGGCACCTAGATTGTATAGCCTCTGCACGTATTAATGTCCATAACCATAACAATAGTTAACACCAAACATCATTAAACAACAATGATATATTCATCAACATAGTAAGATTTTACAATGTCAACCAGTAGAAGTTATAGTACAAAATTATATTTAACACAGTTGTGAAAGTCGATAAATTTATGATACATGTTTATCTGTTATTGGATAACCAATGTAAAAATCTTTTACACAGCAGATACATGGACTATTTACTCTAAAGGTAAAGAATTGTTCTAAAAAAATCAGTATTTTATATATGAAATATCAAGATGTAAGGTCTTCTGAGGAACGTTACCGTGAGCTGTTCTCTGAACTTTGAGAGTAAGGTGGTCACAAAGAGTTCTGGAGATGCCAAATACATCTCTTCAATTAAGACTGATGGTGCTAAATAGTTGTTAATGAAATCGTTGGAACCCATTGCTACTGCAAATATAGACCTATTGAGTAGGCTGAGAGTTTCAGGAACACCAATGTAAGAGATTATGTCTTGCCTGGTGTTAGCAAAATTATCTAACTGTGCATCGAAGTTGATTCTGTCACCCTTCAAAATGGCAAACACGATGTTATTATTTCATTCAAGTTGGGGCTTAAACAATAGCTATTGTTGAAGCAGAAAACTCACAAAGAGTTTTCCAGTGAGATTGAGGATTCCACCTGCACCAGAAGCATAGTTGACACCTTTCATAATCACTGGGAAAACTGTAGTTGGTGCTAAGTAAGGTGGGGTGAAATCAACACCCATTTCCTGACCTGGTGAATCATGACAAAGTTATGAGATGACAAATAAAAGTGGTACATAAGTGAAATAAGAAGAAAAAGAAAAGCAGAAGGTAATCTTGCCAATAATGTCAATTATGGTTCTGCCATTTGTGAACCTCCCTGTTGGTCTTCCAAAGTCAATTCCATAGGGAGGATAATTAGATTTTGCGAGGGAAGCAATGTAATTGTTGTTCCCCACATCGACAAGAGAATCTCCGAAGACAAAATTTGCTGGTTGTTGATATGAAGTCGTAATCCTAAACAAGGATAAGACTATTAAACCTTCAAACAAAATGTCAACAGTCACTGGTATATTCAACTTGATTCCCATTGGAATATATGTGGAATGAAAATTATCTATACAATGACGTTTAGAAGCAGGTTTTCTTAGTAACTATATATCAGCAAGAAGGTGCACAAGACCATAAGAACGTGATTGTAATTTGATAAAGCTAATGGGGTTGATGGGGTCTTGGTAATATATAAAGCAGTTCCATGAGGAATGAGACTATATTAAGGAAAAAGGAAGGAGAGATGACGAACTTAGTTAAAATCGAGATTATCTCGAGTTCGTAAAATAGTAAATAGTGAAATTTTACGAAGAACAGTAGGTTTTATTTATATATATAAGTAAAATAAGGAAAAGAAATAAAAAAATATTCTGAGAAATATTATTAAAGAAATAAAATAGATGCACATTAAAAATAATTTTGTTTGGTTTTATTTTAATTAAAATTCAAATAGTTTAGTCAAGAATATAAACAGTACACACAAAATACTCTTAATTTTAAATTAATTTTGAAATTTATTTTAAATTTTAATTGTATTAATTTTATTTTGGTGATAGTTTTATTTTAATTAAAATTTAAACTCATGTCTAATAAAAAAGTGAATGATATATAAGAAAAAAAATATTAATTGTTAATTAAGTTTGTAATTTATTTTTAATTTTAAATATATTTATTTTGATTGAATGATGTTAAGGATCACATTATATATAATAAGATAAAATTTTAATTACATTAATTTTTAATTAAAATTAGGTTTGAATTAAGTCCATCCATCAAAAGGATAAATAGTTGATATATCAAAAATCACATGTTTTTACAATTTTATTTGACTATCTTTTAGGATCTTACTGTTTCAGAATCTTTCATGCAATTTGGATTACAGATAATATATAGGATTCTATCATCTTATTATTAAAATCTTGATTTTAAGATAATATTTTACTTCGAAATTAAGATAATTATATAATCTTTACAATAATAGGAAAACTTAGGATGTTAATTTATACTGATATATTATTTGATTACTTTCGTTTAAAAATATTTAATAAAGATTAAGAATTATGTCTCCGTGCTTTACTTTTTCAACTCAACTTGCAGACATACGTTAAAAATCAATTAAGGATGGAGTCAGCATTAATGGCTCTACAGCAACACTCATGAATGCAACTCTATTTAATTTCTTTTACAGGAAAATTAATTGAATTACGAATTAAAAACTATTTAAAATGTGTCAAAAATTGAAAAAAAGTAAGTTCCCATAATTTTATTTTCTAAAACTGGTAACAACCACTGTTATTGTGTGTATATATATATATATTATAGAAAAATATTGCTAATATAGTTTCACCATGATGTTTCACAGGCCTTCACCATATTTTTGATAAAAAAGTTTATTTATTATCTTCTCAACTAATAACCCGAAGACACATTATTGCAACCTGTTCTATTGACTGAACATGTTCTGTGAACTTCTTCAACTGTATGCCATAGTTTCTGTGCAGCACAACTAAATCCATGTCAGGCTTAGCTAGCAATCTTACATTATAAAGAACAATGAATAATTTCTTTTATTAAAAATATCACTAATATATATTTATCTGAATGTATCCTAATATAAATCCCAATAAAAAATTCTTTTAAAATTTTTGATCAGTGCCTTTAACATAATAGACCTTAAACATATTCTTCAACTATGCATGAAACATGACAGCCACTTTCCCATTTCGTAATTTCATCTCCGCTTTAAATTTAAGAGCACTTGTCAACTTGTTATTCTCCTTTTCAGTTTCTTTATGGTGAACACTGCACACCTTATGCAAGAATCACAAATTTGTTCAGCAAATTGCGGCTATCAGGTTTGAGCATATGATCCTTTTTTTCATTTCTGCAAATAGGTATCGAAAGTTCTGGAATCATAAACATGATCCAAATTTTGTTATGTCATATTCATTTCATTATTGACAGTAAGGTATGGGCATTGAGTATGATTTTATGGAATAAATGATGAGGGTAGCTAGCTTCTCTTTAATGCAGTAGCAATCATGCTGAGTTTATGTCTCAGTTTTATTAGCAATTAAACACACTGCTCAATCTTTATATGCATGAAGCAAACTATTTAAACTTTTGTAGTGGAGCAGATAACATCTTCCCACTCACCAATTTTTCACCTTCATCATTCAATTTGTTCAGTTAGGATTTTATGTAGCATAGAGGGATTAGATAAATAAACCTAATTCATATTAAAAGGAAAAAGATAAATATCACATGAAATCCTAGGTCCAATTTTTCATAGGATTAAGATAGAAAATGAAGAGATATAAGGTTCGTTTGAAGCTAAATGAAAAATCAAGAATTCATAAAGAAAATTCTACAGTAAACTTTTGCATTTGAAAAAAGAAAATAGTTCTCAAATTGCCTACCATGTACATTTAAAGATGAAGTTGCTGTCCAATTTAGAAACCGTGGTTGAACTTAATTAACAACAATTATATAAGAGTTGGTTATAAATATCTCAAAAATCTGAAAGAAAAATTAAAAAATATTATTTTTGTACAATTGGCTTAGCGCTGTTGTGCTTAGTACATTGCCCGTTTGTTTCTGTTTTCTTCTTTGAGCTGCAGCTTAGTTCCATTGCACTCCCATTTATCTGCTTTTCTTGTCTTCTCTGTTTTCTGCCATATATATCAGTCCTTACTATGATTTATTATTTATTATATAATTATCTATAAAAATTAATTAATCTTTTAAAAAATAAAATTTTAGATTATTAAAAAATTAATTAAAATAAATATTATAGACAACAATAATTTTATATTAATTTTTAATATGATTTAATTATTGTAAACAATATTATCTAGTTGTAATATTATTATAATTACACTTTAGAATAATTATAAAGTAAATATATATCTATATATATATATATATATATATATATATATATTTAAAAAGGAATTTTTGTTCGAAATGTAAATTTCTCATAAAAAATATTTTATAACTCTATTTTCATAATAAAATAATTAAATACATATATTAATGAAGAAGGGAAAAAATATTATAAAAAAATGAATTATACTCACTCTGAGTGATGGTCATTTGAAAACCTTTGCAGAAGTAAAAGGTAACAATTTTTTGTAATAAGAAAAAATCTTCATACGTAGATATAGACAAAGAATGTCATTATTTTTTCTTGATATTGTAAAAAATTGTTCTTAGTTCTTAAATTCGATAATGATCAACTAATATTTGAAACTGAAAATACTAGTAATTTTACTCTCATATGCCACACACTCTATTAATGGTTACTTAAAAGATAATACTAATATTTAAGTCTTTGCAATTCTTGCAAGTCTTTATTAATTAGTTAAAGGCTAAATGTAAGAGTTTTTTGTTCTATTGGTAAGGGGAGTAATAAAAGAGCTTCTCTTTATTATAAGGAAAACGGTTTTACTATAATACACTTTAGCCATTGCTTCCCAATTTTAACTTTCTTATACATTTATCATACTAGAGAGTAGTTGACATTTAAAAACTAAAAACTCTAGTTTTATATTATAACTATTTTTCTCTATTTTCAACCCTGCCTTCTCGTTTTTAGTTAATTCTTAATAAATAAATAAATTAATTAATTTTTATTTATTTAAGCAACGAATCACTTGTATCTAGCAACAATAAACCAAGCAGCCATACGTTAAATAATGTTTTTTTAGTTGAATTGAACGAGGAATTATGAGCAATGTAAGAAATTAATTAGTTTTGGTAGAGAGTGTGAGTTTGATGATGGAGATGGAAAATTCTAATATTTCTATAAGGATGAATAGCATTTTTCTTCGTAATGTATTAAGCAAATAATATTATTATGAATCAATAATTTTTTTCAATAAAAATCTCTAGAAATTAATTATTGATACCAACAAGCATGCATCTTTGCATATGACAAATGACCTCCAAATTAATTTAGTAACAGTACACACCTTCATAATTGATATTAACAATAGTGTGTTTTACAAATTATATAAGATTTATGATCAAGAAATATTGAAAATAATGGTCCAAATAATTCAACAATTTAACATGCAAACTAGTTTATTATTTGGAAACATTTTATGTTTTTAACTAGAGTTTGATTAGGGATGTCCATTTCAAATTTTATAAATCTATTATTATCATATTATTCAGCGCAATTTTGTTGAATTTAATTTATTGTGATAGAAAAAATGAAGTAGACAAATTTGAGAAACAAAATGAATAATTATAGTTGATGGTTAGTACCAGAAAGGCAGAAAGTATATATTAATGAGGTAAAAAGCAAACAAACCAAATGGCTTATGCAACTAAATTAAAGGAACTTATGGATGTCCTCTAATATAGACAAAATCTCTTGTAAACCATTCTGTCCTTTCATTCACTAACGCTCAATTTTACCTTCCTAACATCTTAGCTCCAAAATTAAAGAATGTTATTGGCACTTTAAAGCCTTCCATTTCCCATCTTCATGCCCCACACAAACTTCACATTCTCCTCCCTAAGACATGGCTAACTTTCCTTCCTTTCTTCTTTCATCATTCATAGTTGCAATTCTCATTTCTTGCATCTCACATTCTGCTCTTGCCCTTAATGGAAAAACAGTCGCTGACTCTCCTATGTTGACAGAAAAGTTAGGAATTAATCGTACTATCAAAGTAGATATCAATGGCAAAGGGGACTTCAAAAGTGTCCAAGATGCCATAGATTCCATTCCTGAAGATAATTCTAAATGGGTCATTGTTCATGTTAGGAAAGGACTATACAGGTGCAATTTATATATTCTTTTGGTTCTACTTGTTATAATTAATATAATAACCTAGCCATAACAAAAAATTATATATGAGGAGCTTATTTAATATAAACTTGTTAAATTTTGTTTTCATTTTGGTAATTTGAAGAGAAAAAGTGCACATACCAGCGAATAAGCCTTATATATTCATGAGAGGGAATGGGAAAGGAAGAACTGGCATAGTTTGGTGCCAGAGTTCTACAGACAACGTGGATTCTGCCACCTTCAGAGTCGAAGCACACGACTTCATTGCCTTTGGAATTAGCTTCATGGTAAATGCAATCCTATATTGGAAATGAGGATTGAAAACTGAATAAAATGTATCATACATGATAAGACATCCTTAAAATTATGTTCCTGTTACATTGTGGTTTTATGTCTCTAAAAGTACAAGGTAATAAAAAAAGTTTGCTTTCTCTGCTTATTCCTTTTGATTGCAGAATGAGGCACCTACGGGGATTGCTTATACCTCGCAAAACCAATCGGTGGCAGCATATGTGGCGGCAGACAAAGTGGCATTTTATCATTGTGCATTTTACAGTACTCACAACACTCTCTTTGATCAAAAAGGTAGACATTACTATGATAACTGCTACATTCAAGGCTCAATTGATTTCATATTTGGTCGTGCCAGAACAATCTTCCATGTAAGTAGTTACATGTGTGTACCATGCATGCTTTTGCTTACGTTGGTTATGGGGGGAACCTCGCACTGATTAAATTCAATTTCATATAGGAAGCTGAAATATTTGTGGTAGATGATAAGAGGTTAACGATTCAAGGTTCAATCACGGCTCATAATAGGGAAAATGAAGATGAGCTGAATGGATATATCTTCATCAAAGGCAGGGTTTATGGCATTGGTGAAGTTTACCTGGGAAGGGCCAAGGGTCCTTATTCTAGGGTGATTTTTTCTGAGACATATCTGTCCAAGACCATTGTCCCACAGGGGTGGACCAATTGGAGCTATGATGGTAGCACAGAGTAAGAAAAAGTCACCAATTGAAGTTAACTATTTATATTTTGTGTGATTTGTTGATTAGAATATTGACTAATAGAGGTAATTAATGGAAACTGTAGGAATCTAGTCCATGCGGAGTACAATTGCTATGGACCTGGTGCTGTGACGAAGGGACGTGCTCCTTGGTCGCTCCAGCTAACTAAGGAAGAAGTTGAGCCCTTTTTATCTATTGATTATATTGATGGCAAAAATTGGTTGCCAGTGTGGCTGTAATCGTGTTTGTTCTGCACAAACTTTCAGATGTAAAACAAGGATGTGATATGTGTTTGTACTTTCAATCAATCAACTCAATAACATCCAACATTTCTCCTCCTTATTGTCAGTTTCTGCATTAGAAATTACCAAAAAATCTCTCTTCAACTCAACTTTAACGAGTTTTAGAACTGTATATATAAGAGACAATTCAACATAAAGTTGGATTGTTTACGCAAAAACTGAAGTATGTAGCCACTTCTTCATAACGCTCTTGTAGCAAGCAATTTAGAGATAAAATATAAATTATCAAGGAAATGTTTCTAGAGCATAGGAATTGTAACTTGTTATTTGTGTTCTTTATATTCTGGAGTGATGGCTCGCGTTGATAATAAAATAAGCAAAAAACCAGCATTGCTAGCTCCACGTATAGATTAGAAAAATTTAATAATAAGGATAAATATATATGGAGCTTAAATTGTAAACTCAAATTTATTTCACTAATTTATAGCAGTATTGATCTTGATTTGCATCCATACATGGATGAACATGATATCACAAAGTTCAGTAATTTATTTAATTAATACTATATATTATTGCATGCTACATCCATGCATAATAAGATCTTGTTTTGAGGAATATTTATACTAATACCCACCACCAATTTCTCCAGCATCACCACTACCAACTCCAATGCCTCCAGAGCCCCCACCGGCTCCTCCTCCAAAGCCACCACCATGTCCCCCTCCCATGCCACCTACATCTCCTCCTTTGTCACCTCCACAGCCTCCACCAGCTCCTCCTCCTACACCTCTTCCTTTACCACCGCCACCAACAACAACACCTCCTCCTCCTCCAGCACCACCTCCTGAACCTCCACCAGCACTACCTCCTGAGCCCCCACCAACACCAGCATCTCCAATGCCACCACCAGCTTCTTCTCCTTTACTGCCTCCTGAGCCGCCACCAGCACCACCACTTCCTCTACCACCTCCATGGCTTCCTCCAACACCACCACCACGTCCACCACCAGCGCCGCCTCCGGCTCCATTACCTCCTCCGATGCCCCCATCAGCACCACCACCACCAACTCCTACACCTCCTCCTTTACCACCACCAGCACCGACCCCGGCTCCACCACCTACAACTCCACCTTTGTGTCCACCTCCAACGCCGCCACCATGACCAACTCCTCCACCAACACCACCATTACCACTTCCTGTGCCGCCTCCAGCACCTCCTCCAACTCCACCACCTGCAACTGCACCTCCTCCTTTACCGCCTCCACCAGCACCACCATCTGCTCCGTCACCTCCACCAACTCCCCCTCCTATGCCACCGCCATGCCCACCTTCACCGACTCCAGAACCCCCACCAACACCACCTCCTTCTCCGCCACCTCCACCACTTCCTACCGCTACTCCTGTCCCATTTCCACCTCCACCCCCTTCACCGAAACCTTCTCCATTGCCAAAATCACCACCACCTTTAAAGGGTAATTCATCATCTTTGATTTTTCGGCATTCAGCTGTCACTACGAGTAGCAAAATGAACACACTAAGTGTTCCAGCACTCTTACGTAATTTATCCATCTATCTCTGAACAATCACTCACACTCAAATTTGAAATGTTTGTGCTGCTTGCAATTTGAAAGCCAGCAAGAAGTAGTATTTATAGTGGAAGCCACAGTGCTTGGCATCAACTCACGTAGTTCAGATCTCTCTTTCACTCTCATATCCATAGTACCACTGTCCATCACTTGCCCACAAAATTCAAACTCCTTTGGAAAATCGAGTACCACATTTTTCCATCCCATTCCTTTTTCGCCACCTAATAATATATTTTCCATCAAAACCTTCATGAAAAAACTCTAAGTTTTTGCTAAGTTCTTAAAACAATAAGCATTCTAATACAGTATAATATATTTTTAACTATTAAGTAATTATATATATATATGTTGTAAAATCATACAAAATTTACCAATACCTTGCGTATTATATATTTTTCACAGTTCCAGATACGATGAGGTTACTAATATCAAATTTGGCTGCCGACAATGTATACTCTCATAATGGATGAAAATTAGTGGCTCTTTATCCATCCTTGACTTTCGTTCATAAAGTATCAGTTGAGCTCAAATGGCAGCAAATTCAGATGCTTAAGCTTTTTCCAATGGAAATTATCACTTAAAATTAAATTTACTATTTTTGTTTAATTGTTTCGCAATTTGTCCAAGCTAAACTAAGATCTCTTTCTATCTGTTAAAAAAAGCAGGATGGTGATGGGGAGATTTTCACAAGTTTAGTGTATTTTGTCATACTCTGGTCCATTAAGTATCCACCGAGTCTTTCTCTTTTATAGGAAAAATAATTAATTTTAATGTATACTATCTACAGCACAAAAATGTAGTTTAAATAAACAACAGGAATAATCATTCGTTACAATTGTAGAAATTTGAGGGTGTATAAAGAAAACGTTAGTTTGCTAGAGCCCTGTGCATGAATACATTAGTCAATATAATCATATGATATTTTTTTTTTACAGATATACGATAAATTTATAGAAATCATAAAATAAGAAAAAAAAAAGTATTGTCATGTGTCATTAACTTAATGTGTTATACTCGTTTACAGCGTAATAACTTGTTAGTTTTTTTATACTTAAATATAAATCCAATTAAAAATTAAAAAGTATTTTCTATTGTATATTAATCTATTATTTATGTTATTATTTTATGAAATCCTCTTATCCATAATTTCAATTTTAAGTAATTTGAAATAGTTTTTTCGAAATTAGGTTTAGGACAGATAGGGTGAAAATGAGGGTAAAGTAGTCTGTTCAGAAAAAATGGGGGCTGCAGAAGTAAAACAAGGACGTGAGAATAACAAGGGCCTTAGGTTGGAAGCCCATGGGTCTTAGGGCGATTACAATACGGGAAGAAGGAGCAGCGCCATTGTTCCGATTGTGGAGACTTTGAATTTTGTCCCAGGGTTAGGGCATAGTATAGCGAGCGAAGGGAAGAAGAGAAGGGTGGTGTTAGGGTTTAGGGTTCAGAATGGAGGGCGGAGAGGAAGGAGTGGAGATGGTGGTGGACTCGAAGGACTTACAGCAACAAAGCAAAGCCTTGGACAAGCTCACTGACCGCGTCGAGGATCGCCAATTGGATTCCACTCGCGTCCAGGAGGCCATGGCTTCCATTGCTGCTTCCGCCGAAGCTGATCGCAATGCCATGCGCATCAGGTCACCTCATCTTCCTTCTCAATGCTCGCTATGCATCTAAAACCAATGCCTGCTTTGAATTCATGCATTATAGTATATACTACTTGGCCTAGGGGATTATGATGATAAGTTTTTACTCTGAAGTATTAGTAACTTAGGAGCAGATCGTGTGCTTTGTAACTTAGTAAGATTAGTAGAAAGTAGAAACTAAGTGATGGTGTTGTAATGTTCCTAAGGCTGTTACTCGAAATACATCATGTAGATTATATATATGGGCTCAATGTAATGATTTTAAAGTATAAATTGATAAAACAACTTAACCATACGTCTTATAAAACAAAATTATTCGGTGTATATGAGCTTGTGAAGCTTTTAACTTAGAAGTATGGAGAAATGTAGCACTGCAATTGTCAAGTGCATTAAACGAGTGAGTGCAAATAAATTAGTGGATTAATCAAGTGGGATAAGTTCAGCCTGCTCCTTCAATTCCTTTTTCATGTAACTATTTAAGCTTATACGACTTTTCAAACCTTTCCATGAGAATTGATGGAAGAAAAGTAAAAAAAGAAAGATCAATGAACGCTGAATTGTGATCTCATGATACAAACATGTGGGTAATTTAATTGTATCAAGTTATGGGATTCAAATCATGAATAGTGACTATGCTAAGTTTGAATCACACAAACGAACTAAAAACCTCATCCAACTTCAATCTTAAGGCATTAGGTGTATGCATCGTTGTTGCTTATATGGAGCTTATTTGACATTCCAACAATGTTACCATTCTTATCTACTAAATTTGCACTGGTGATCCCTCTGCTTGTCATTTTTCCATGGAATAATACACACAAGTGTTTTGTATTATTTTTTTTCCGAAGAGTGACAATCTTTCCACCTTTGATCAGTACTGTTACTGGCCTTGAAGTCTGATGGTTCTCAACATTACTTGCCTTTATTAAAAGTACTGAGATGAAACGTAAGGAGTCATATAGAATAGACAAATGGAAAAGAGGTGGAGAGGAAAGAAAATAGAGTGAAGCAAAGAAGCGGAGAAAGGAACAGAGTGATTTCATGACAAAATTTGATGGTTTGTTCACCAGATACAGTGTTCATCGTTGTTTGGTTTTATAATATAGAAGTGGAGAGGTCATTCAGCTTAGCTTGTGTGTGGAGGTTATTCAGGTCCCTCTTGTTGAAAACACAATAAACGATTGTTGAACAGTCAATACTCGTTGTTTATTTAAAAAAAAAAAAAAAAAAAAAAAACATACAGTGCCTTTTTTGGCATCAAAATTAGCATGTCAAAAGCCGTAGGCTGCAGTATAAGCCCGCAATGCTGTTAACATTTGATGGCAAACTGCTGAAATTCTGGAACCATTATGCTATGGTCAACACTTATTAACTTGGTAAATGGGTGTTCTCCTTAACTCAAGGTCAAATCCCAAACGACCAATAAAACATGAAGACAGGTGCATGGTTGAAATTTACCCTTGAATTTTCAGAGTTAGTATACCCTCCTCCTAAGATGGCGGTGTGATTTGTAACAAAAGAACCCTGATGGTCTCTTTAACGTTGAAAATGTGAAAGTATTGAAGGAGCCACGTGGTTCCTAGTTTTATAGTTCATCTGCATTGCGATGGATGGATACTAGTAGCTGCTTACTAATGTTCATTATCTTAAACTTTCCTTCACTTTATAGTGTTTTATATCTTTCTATTGTTCTTGTACATATATTGAAAGATCAAGTTGCATTACTAACAGAAATAGAGTGTTAAGAGCTTGTTAAGTTCTAAAGTGATAATTTAAATGAGTGAAATGTGTATTTGGGTGATTATTTACAAAATTGATTTTGAAGTGAAGTGATTTATATTTAGATATTTTAATTCTAAAAACAATTCAGTAATAAAACTTAATACAATTTTGTAGCTAACGCAAAAGCTACTTAAAGTTGTTCCTACCTAAACTTTGAACTCAAAATCAATTCCTTAACTGAGACCTAACATGTAAACGTTTATCTAAATCACATTAGCTAATATTTTAATGTGATTTAGGTAATTCAACGTGAATCTAAACACGCACTATGTAAATAAATAATAGGCTGAATAGTTTTTTGGGTCTTTTGAAGTGTATGTCACCTTTTAGTGGATTCCTAAAAACGTCAAAATAAAAAATTAGTACCCTAATGTAAGATTTATTCGTTTTTCTCGTTAATCTTTTTGATGTATGACGTTAACTAACATAGTTTGCTAACTTGTCATGTTATCTACTGCCTGTCATGCCAAGTAGAGAACAAGGTGGTAGTTGACATGTCACCTAATGTCACATTGGCAAACTAACTCTATACGAAGGACCAACATGAAAGAAGAATCTTATTCTAGGGTACTATTTTTAATTTTGACGCCGTTGAAGGTTGACTAGAGAATAATACATATATTTTCAAATGCCTGAAAGACTATTCAGCCTAAATTATGATTAAATAAAACTAAAGAGCTGTATGTTTAATTCTCCATTTTCCCTCTTGTCTGATCCTGCACTGATAGTTTAGCTTCTATCTCTTAACTCTAGTATGTATTTTGATCCAATCACAGGGAGAAAGAATTAGCTGCTGTTAAGATAAATGCAGCAGATGTTGATATAATTGCAAATGAGCTAGAGGTAACTTCATCAGATTGTTCATCAATCCATCTAGAAATTTTTATTCCAATGGATTGATATATTTTTCTTATTGTTTCCATCAGTTGGACAAAAAGGTTGCTGAAAGAACTTTGCGCGAGCACAAAGGTGATGCAGTTGCTGCCATTCGGCACTTGCTTCACTAGAGAGGTGATAATGAACAAGGGTCAATGCTTCAGAAAATTACTATGCACCAGCTTATATTGTTTTCATTTAAATTGAATCTCAACCGTATTCCGACCTAATTCATTCAGAAATCATAAATGTATTGTTGATTAACTGACTTTACCTCTCCTCTCCCTTTTTATTTGCTATAAAAGTAGCCATTATCTAATGGAGAAGTCCTTCATGAAGACCTCCACGTGTCTCATCATACACATGCTTGCTCGTTAAGCATAGTTTTGTCATCTTGAAGCCCGGCATGTGACTTGTTCAAATCAAATGGAAAAAAAGCTTTGCTTTTATGTGCTCTTGTGAATTGTGGTGTGTAATGCTTGTGCGAGTGGCATCTTCTGTTTTGTTTGTTACATTCAATTTGATAAAGCTACTTTTCAGATTTTTGCCATTGTTTCTTGAAATGGACATTGATGGGATGGAAGTGTCCACAATCTTGGGTGACTTTTTGCTTATTCAATAAGATTCCGATAAATTATGTTACTGGGTCCTTACAATGCCAAGGTCCCCCACTCTATGGTCCCTTTCCTTTCATTGGCCTTACGCCATAATAATGTCTTCAGAGTTATTGCCATCCCATTCTTTTGTTTGTAACCACTTCCACTTTATGTGTAATAAAGTTTCAAACCATATTCATTCAATAGGCCTTGTAATTAACAAGAGACCAATGCATCAGTAATGTAATGGTAGAGATTCAGATTAGGCGCCAGTTATTTATTTTTTCTTACAGTGGAAATTTATGGAGCATAATTTTTAATTATTTTTATCATAGAAATTATTCTCTATTCAAATATTAGAATTTTTCTGCCGATCTTTAAGTTACGAATTGATTCGTAATGGTATTTGGCACAAGAAACAAAAAGGGTTGAGATGAGATATATTGCTTGAGAAAGTTGGACGTGTCTCCTTTCTTATCCTCTTCACGTGATTTTATTCGTCGCGTCACATTTCCACTGGTAAAACAAACTCAACCATGGGACAGAATGAAGTCAAGGCTAATTAAATTGGAGATTGAATAAATTTTTTAATTTAATATAAATTACAAATTTTAATATTATTATTCAAATATAAACCATGCATTCTTTTTTTCTTTTATCTTAGTCATCGTTGCAATTATACTTAGTATAATTTCCACATATTTCATAGTATACAAACTCAACGTGAAAGAGAAATTGAACTCATCTAACATTTGAACAGTTTCAATCTTGATTCGTATACAATTGTATCGTCAGACCAGTATGTGCACTTATTTTCACCAAAGTGGCTGAATGGGCAAATTAACGTTTCTTGGAAGATGAAAATTGCAGTCAAACATTATGAAATATATTGTGTAATCCATCAATCGAATTGGGTCTCACGTTGAATAGATTGATATTGCATTCTAATTTTTATTGTAGTCACTTTGGTCAAAGTTATAATTACGGAGACAGATACAGGAGAAGGTTCTAGAGTTATAGGTCTAGCAGATTCTGATATCTCTAAATATAAATGGTTTCCTATGTAATCAATAAACTCTGATACACAATAATTTCTAAAATTCTCTTTCCACTATTTTCTCTCATTTCCCTGCTGCTTCCTACACTTTTTTATATTTTTCTTTCTCCAAAACCTTCTATACAACTATATGCAGTACAAACATTTACCATATAAAATACAAACCTATCCACAAGACTTCAAGCATATAAAGCATACTAGCAAGTTTAAGAACTTCTATGGTGCCATCAAGGAAATGTCAAATGACTACAAAAATAGTTTGGTAACTATTTTCCTACTTGTATAACTGGACAAAAACTGATGAACCAACAACGCGGCCAGACTCCAAAACCATGTATTTGTACCAACAGGTTTACTCATCAGGAATGTTTTGTATTGCATATGCCAAAAATTCCTTATGCACCAGCTTGTTAGAGATAAAGAAGAAACAAGCTCAAAGATTGTGGCTATTTGCTAGAGAACTCCTTTTGAGTCCCTTTCCTCAACAGATCGAGCTGCCTGGAATTGAATTGCATACTGTCTATGCAGTTCTCTAAGCCTTTCCACCAGTTCCTGGAATGTTGGTCGGCAAACTGGATCACTGGTGGTAATGAACAAAGTAAAAAGTTAGCATGTGAGAGTTGGCAATTGCACCACACTTTGCTTCAAACACAACGAAGCATGACTGATAACCACTAATGTCTAACATGAAAACTCTAACAAATGAAGTGGACTATTTAATAAGAATCCATCAAAAGAAATGAGCAAAATGATATTTTGAAAATCCTTGTTAACCAAACGAAGGCTGTGTGATCTATTAACCCTTGTACCCAACATATGCCAACAGCTTCAAGTTAGTTATGAGAATGAATTGAAATTCCACAGGCTTTCAGCCCGTTTCCATAATGTAGATACTGAGTAGAAAAGTCTCAAAAATGCCAATAAAGAAGAATAAGGAGGAATATGAGAGAAATAGAACGTTGCAATGCAGTCCTTAACCAAAAGACCATTTCACTCGTGTATGACTTTAACATAATATTTAGCATACAGTCATTCTCTTCAACAAAATGATCTCCTTTTATGATATAGTGCAATAGCATCTGATTTTTTCGAAAGTGTGATAATAATTTTGTCATGGATATTTAGAGCTATGGGGAAGAAATTAAAAATACGTATGACAGAGTGGCAAAAATGCACACCTGTGCCAGCAGCTCTCAATTATAGAAGCCCACTGTGGATCAACATCTTCTGGAATTTCTAGTCGATGGTTCATAAACCCTACAGCTCCAATAACCTACAAGAATCCTAGTGAAACTGTTCATATATGTACTCACTGAGCATGAGTAGACAGTGAAAAATAATAACAGGCATTGGAGCAAACGGTGATGATAAAAGCTGTAACTCACTGTTGTCTTCTAAGATTATTTGTAAATTAAAAACTAGATTAGTGTCCACATGATGAAGAAATTCAAAAACCTAATTTGCATACTCTGCTAAATGGTTTATCTTCAGGCACTAGAATTAGTAGAATAACAAATATAACAATATTAAATGTTTCAACTTGAAAATAGCAGTTTTTAACTATTATATAACCTTTTATATCTGTTCACTTCCATAAATTTTCATGGATCATGTACACATTAAAACTATACCTGCATTGGGTTGAGGGAATCCCAAGGGATCTTTTCAGTTGTAAGTTCCCACAATATCACACCAAAGCTGTAAACATCAGACCTAATGATCCCAAGAAGCAGCAAAAAACAATTCAAAGTGGGATTAAAGTAAGAATGGGTAAGGGGAGAGGGAGGAAGACAAAAAGAGAGGGTAACGGAAAGCATAAAGCACACTTACTTCTCATCTGACAGTTCATTACGAAGAACTTCTGGTGCCATCCATTGAGGCTACAAAGCAGAATAAAAAGTGGACAATGAGAAACACTTTAGACACTGAAGAAGGGAAAATTTTCAAAAATCAAACATCTATGGGACCACCACAAACGAGATCCTACCGTGCCTTTTCCTGTCTTAGTGGTGAGATATGTTTCATGTTTAAGACGGGAAAGTCCAAAATCACCAACCTGTTTTGCCAACAAAAAATAAGATAGTCTATAACAACAAAAATAACCTGTAATTCCTTAAGCACTCAACTGAATGAATACAACCCCAAATACAAAAAGTAAAAAGATAAGTGACGAAACCTTCACAGTCCAATTCTTATCGACTAGAATATTTGAAGACTTCAAATCTCGATGAATGATAGGGGGGTTGCAATGATGAAGATAATTTACACCTCGTGCCTATAGAAAGATTAAGCACACACCATTGCTTCAATCACAGTGATAGAGATCCTTTCTAAGATAACAAATTGAAGTTGAAGTCAAAATCTACAAGTATTGCTCCAAGAATAGATGTCTGAAATCATTAATAATATTGAAAAGGGAAAATAGAGGGAAACAAAAGTGAACATGCTGCTATTCCTCATCAAACATCGGCATCACTAGAATAAGATGTAATTACTTAAAACAAAGAAGATATATCGATACAGGAAGAGATGTTGTCCATAATACTGCTTTTAAGTACTCACAATATCTAAGGCCATATGAACTCTCCGTCTCCAATCTAGTTTGGAAGTGTTTCTCTGAAGCAAACGAAATAAGCTTCCCCTGAATAGATAGAACATAAATGGATGCAACAATTATCAGCGCAAATCAACATTGTGAGACACAACAAATTGAATCAGAATGAATGCTCACGATACTGAATAAATCAGAGATGGAGCAAGACAAACCGTGGGAGAAACTCTGTTACAATGCATAAATGTTGAGGTGAAGTCACAGCCCCCATAAAGAGAATAATATTTGGATGACGAAGTCTTTTCATGACAGACACCTGCTTACAGAATACATAGTCAAATCAATGGTATACAACTGAATTTTAAGGGACGTTCAATTAGTCACTGGAACTAAGGAATTTTATAACTAATTTAATTGAAAGTACGGTATTATCAATCTGCATAGATGAGGGTTATTCCTCAAGTGATTCAAATCGGTCAAGTTTCGCATATCAGGTTTTCCAAGTTGTAATAAAGATGATCTCGTTGTGTAAACATCGTTAAAGTAAAATCCACAGAAGATAGTCTATTATGGTCTAATGGAATCTTCTCTCCTAGGGGTGGATCATAGACTTCATCATATGGATAAACTTTAACTTATTTCTCATTTTCCAACGAAACAAGTAAATTAGACTTCCAGACATTACCTCTTGTCTAAAGGACATTAGCATATCATCTGAATATTCTTGCTTTGAGAAAACCTTGACAGCAACATCCTGCAGAAACATGAACATATTTTTGTCAGATGATGCGCAAACTAAATTTTCAATTTAACAATCTCAAAAGGACTTCAAACGGCAGTAATTTGAGTTGCAACATAACAATTAGTTTAATGTATACAAAAAACATAAACATGTTCAGCAAGATGAAATTTAAAACAGAAATTACAGGAAGAGAAAAGAACATACCGATCCATACCACATAGCATGATATACAGTTCCACAAGAACCTGAAAACCAACAACAGAAAAGTAAATAGAAAACACTGAAACTGATATACCAAACCAGTGGACAATAGCCACTGATCACTATATATTTGGGTTTTGTAAGTAAGGGCATCAAATTCAGATGGCGGACCTAATAAAGAAGCAAACAAATTTCAAAAGTAGAAAATCTGTACATAGATATATCAGCATTATTAACAAACACATGTCTTTCGATTGATGCATGAACATTAAAAGACAAAAAACTTATTTTCTCAAGTATGGCACTTGAAATATGACCACCTTGTCCAATTTGTTCTCCAATTGTCAAGTCCTCCCATAAAATTTCATAATCCAAGCAATCGGAGTCAACATCCACTTTATTATTGGCAGCACAACTACTGCCACTGCCACTGCCACAGCTGCTGGTACTACTTGTGCTGTTAACATTAACAAACGAGGACCAGGATCCTGAAGCCTCGTTACTAACAGGTCCATTGCTTTCGCCTGCGTGGCTTTCTGGCTTCAACCCAGAAGAAAGACTCTTCTGATTAATCGACTCATTCTCTTGGTCACCCTGCAGCCAAGGGGAAGCAACATGAACATTCCTTGCCTCAGATCCTTCCTGATCACTTGCTCTCCAAGGCCATGACGATGTCTTCTTTTGAATCCATGTTTCAGCCTTAGAAGTTATGATCTTGTGAATAGGTTTTCCTTCACTCTGATCATTGGAGTCTCTCATAGTTCTCCCTTGGGATTTCTCTTCAGAAGGAGAAAATGCACCAAAAGGAGATTTTAGCACATCTCCTCTGGGTGTGCTAGCCCCACTGGAATTACCACCATCTTCTCTCTGGTCAGAAACAGCACAGTCCGACAAACTATGCTCAGAATGACGACTTTCTCCAGTCCCACCTTCACGATTGACACCATTTTCTCCTGTCCGGATTCTAGACTTAACTTTGTTACTCATCTTTGAAGCCTGGTTCAACAGTTAGAAACATCAAGACATGCTAAACTATACACGAACACAGAAACACAAAAGGCACAACAAAACTAACCAAATTTGAAATTTTCGAAGCCAGAGCAACTTGAAGTGGCTGCTGAGAATCAAGGCCAAGTTTATCTGAAATGCTACTCCTACGACCATTGGAACCCGACACAGGTTCTGCACTCTCTGCTCCTAGAAAGGGAATTCTTGATTCAAGAAAGGGCCGTGAATCACAGGAGACACAAATAACCCCCACCAAGCTTCCATCATCATCATAGAAAGGTGTATTAGTTGCCACGGCATAGAACCTATCGCCTTTCTTGTTCTTAACAGGGAACTGGCCCCTCCAACTCTCTCCCATTTTGACATGGTTGAACACATCATTGGCCAAACCAAAATCCCTGGGATCCACAAGCATCTCAATCCCATCCCGCCCAAGAACCTCTTCTGCTGCATAGCCATACAGATTTTCAGCACTAGGGTTCCTGCAAAATCATGATCACACAACCCCACAAATAAAAAAACAATTTTTACTTTAGATATGCAACAAAAACAAACACCCCACATGACCCAGTTGAGGAGGTATAAAAATAAGCACTCACCAGTACATGACGCGACATTGAGGATCCAAAACATGAACCGAGTGGCCCATTGACTGCAAGATATTGAGATACTTGTTTCCATTTTGATGCAGAGAAGAAGAAGAGGGTTGGTTAGACGTAGCAGCACCAAACCTAGAATGAGACCTGTGGTTCTGGAGGAGCTGGAAGTTGGACATTTCTTGCTTGAGGTGAGCGTGACCAGCTTCGAGACTTTCTATCTTTTTGAGAAGCTTTTCTTCTTCTTCTTCTTCTGGGGTTCCCATTTCAGCAATTCTCACTGTGGGATTGGTACAAAAAAAGTGAGGATTGATAAACTTGAACCTCAAGGTTTAAGAAAGAAGAACACATAAACAAATGGTCTGCAACTAGCAAGGGTCAACAGATAAAAACGGCAACCTCTTCTTTTTATCGGTTGCAGTTTTCGCCTCTTTCCCTCATTGTGTTCGGTGATATCAAATATTAATAATAATAATTTATTACATATTATATTATACGAGAATTAATATTTTTTATTAGTTAAGAATAACTTACATAAATAAACACGTGTCTCTTCCTTATGTTGTTTTTCACTTATCGTATTATATAATTATCAATATTTTCTTTATCTCACTAACTATCTATCTATATAAAATAAATAAATAAATAAAGTGTTACTTCATCTCCCATGGTATAATTCATTTTGAGTTTTTGACACTTTTTTGAGGACCTATCAAATATCACGTATAATTAAAAAACTTTTAATGTGTTTTTGTTTTAATGTTAGAACCTATACGAGTTCTTTTTATTCTCAACGAGTCTCATAGCATGTTATATTTTTAAATTTTGTTCTCCTCTTTACTTTGTCAATTATTTCCCCCACAAAATAAGTTATTCAAAATTCTTAGGTGATATTCAGCTTACTTCTCTTTAATGTACAAATTAAATAATATTAATTTTTTATTCTAATAACTTCTGTTTTGAAAACTGAACCTGGTTTATGAATCAGTCACATAATTTGTACAAAGAAACTACAAAACTAACTTTGATTTATGTTTCAATTAAAAAGTATTTAATAATATTTTTTAAATTTTTTTTAAAATAAATAAATATCTAAAATATTTGTTGTATTTTAGTATATAAGATTTAGTTACCCTCTGATAAATGAACTCATCCTTAAAAATTTTAGTTCACATTGCTTTGCACGAAAGAAATGATGGTACATTTCATGCAACTTAATTTTCGAAAGTTTTATTAAATGCACCGGAATGCATCCTTATCTCACTAATCGTACTTGTGGCTTTAAACAAAAGGAAGAAAGATATTATGCACATGTAAAGTAATTGAAGTACACCTTCTCAGCTTGGGGGATAGAAATTCCTCTCTTCTTTATTTGTTTTCTCTTTTCATTTTTTTCACGACTTATCCCCAAATTCCTAATTAGGATATTAATTTACATGAATTTAGATTGGGTAACTAATGTATGATTTTTAGTCTTTGATATAGTTAAAACAGTTCAATATGTTTTCATTTCAGCATCTCTTTCTCATTATCTCTGGATAAAAAAAAAAAAAAAAAACTTTCAAATATGGTACATCACATCAAGAGAAAGATTAGCAAACTTCAAAAACTTCATCTGCTTTAACTATGTGGATCTCATTCGTCTCCACCTATTTCTTATATTTTGTCATTACGCCTTTTATAACTATTACTCTTTTTGTAGAGAGGACGAATATTTGTATATATAAAAAAACTAAATCTTATGTTATTTTAGGAATAAATCTTATTTTAGAATCAATGAAAAGAAATAAATCTTACAGATAGCTTATATTAGAATTTTCGTACCCAAATATAACAATCATATTATTATAGATCAGAAAGTTTGATCTCTAAAGGACGAGTACTCCTAAAACAATTCCTAATCTATATTCAGTATGTCTTCGTATCCGATACTCATTGAGTACCAATGGGTACATATTGAACACTATCATAAATGTTTTACAAAAAATCACTTCAATTGGATACATATTAGTACTTTTTAGGTAAATATTGACTAATATCATAATAATTCTTATTGTTTATAAAAGATTTAACTAACTATATAAATAGTAATTACTTTAGTTGACTTAACCATCGAATCTATCATTGGATTGTAATTGAGCCACATTGAAAATATTATGAACCATCGAATGGAATCATTTATTCTAAAACATTTCTCTTGATGGTGTGACAAGTTCATCTGCTAATGAATTGAGGAATAAAATAAATCGCGGAAACAGTAGCAGAAACAAAAATTCAGACAATGAAGATAGATAGGTGCACATTCTTTTTTATCAAAGAAAGGCTAGCTTACACGAAATTTCCAAAAATACAGGATAAATAACCCAGCTTTTATTACAGAGTAGGAAGGGATTTACAGGAAATGATTAAACAAAAAAGTGGAGAGTTGGAAAGCAGCATCGTAGAGGGCAAACCTTGTGGGAGACTATAATTTTACAATTATTTGCAAACTTTGAAACTCATTCGGTATAAGCAGTTACTATTAGAATAGACGACAATGCAGGAGATGGATGCAGTTCAGTCCAACTATAGATTAGAGTTCACTGCAGCTGCTAATGGTGTAAGCATTTGCTTGAAAAATTTCACAGGAGACTCCACTTGATCATGAAGCTGGTGCATATTGGCGACACAGCATTTCATCTACTCTGCCATAACTTTATCAGTAAGACTTAAGGTTACATTTAGCTACATAACAAGCCACTCTCGCTGTACCGAACAAGTTTTGTCAGGTTGCAACAGTCCAATTTGGGATAACTACACAAATCAGCTTGTTCAAAGTCTTGTCCCATATGTTGCCTTGTTAGGTGAGAGCATAACTTATGACAACAAACTATCTAACGGTCAGCATGAGGGGGCAGAGCCAGGGCTTTAAAATCTTACAGCTACAGAATACCTATTTAACACTTCTAGAGTTTCTCCGCGTCACAGGGAGTTCAAGAAGAACAAAAAAGTAGCACCGTTCTGCTTCCCTGATATACTGGACTTCTCCGTTCATTACCTTTAGAATCTTCCTGCTCATGCTCAACCCTAAACCTTCTTGACTCACCCACCGACTGTTATTGAACATGTCTTGAATCAGTTCAGGAGGAAGACCTTCACCAGGACATACCATTCTTCACAAAAGAAAAAATAGCACACAGTCGATTAAATACTATCCACTCGAAAATAAAAATAGCCAAGTAAACATTGAATATATGGAAAAGCACCACAAGGTCAATACTAATTTACAAGTTGCTAAATGTATACATCCAATAAGTATTTAGCTAATAACCAGCATTTTCCCTTTTTACTTTTTTTTTTTTTTTTTCTTTTTTTTTTTTTT
>Ga0209489_101039_pt1 | contig 56411 bp, 27 predicted proteins | sample SiratrowhiteBW_FD_187527 | JGI IMG/M metagenome (GOLD analysis project Ga0209489, IMG submission 187527) | Root nodule microbial communities of legume samples collected from California, USA - Siratro white BW (SPAdes) (version 2) | ecosystem: Host-associated > Plants > Roots > Nodule | place... | reverse complement strand
TTTTTTTTTTTTTTTTTTTTTTTTTTTTTTCTCTTTGAACTGGAATGGTACTTGATGATTTTCTTTGATTACCGAAAAGTTTGATTCTTTGGGCCTAAACTAAACGTGTTTGAATTGGGCCCAGTTGCAGTGTCAATAATAATCTTGATTATTGAATGCAAAGCTAGCTCCAAAGAAAAAGGACGAAAATAATAAAATAGTGTAATTTTAAATAATAATGAAATCATGTATCTAAAGAAAAAGAAAGAGATATAATACGATTTTTTATTTTGATTTTGAAATTGATCGGTGAAGTTGCAGCTGATGACGACGATGACGATGGTTGGCACAGGTAAATCCCACCATCTTTCATTAATAACAATTAACTATAAATCATAATTAACACTTCCTTCAACCTCTTTTTAAAGGTTTCAGAGAGAATGAACAAGAACAACTTATAAACCAAGAGATTGATAGAGAGATTTTGGTGTGTTTTGTATGGTGAGATAGATATATATGAAATCAACGTCGTATTCTCCAAAATCCTTCGTTGATTCTTTCCGTTTTGGATTATGTGCAAAAACATGACCATCACTTTCTAACATTATTCTTCCATCCAAAACTCAAATGTTCTGTGTTTGGCTTTATCTTCGGCTTTGTACAAGACTGTGTTAAGAACGACACTTTTTTTTTAATTAATTTCACGTTTATTAAAATTCGATAGTTAGATTTATTTAATATTTTTTTATATATTATAGAACACATGGGTATATTTTTTAAAATATCCCTAATCATATTTATTGTTTTTTTTAAATAAGAAGATTAAATAAACTATGATTGTATATTCATAACCACCACCAAGTCAGATTTTAAGGGCATGCATCACATTCCCACCCACCTTTTGAGACCACCACATGTTTGTTAAAATGCCATCATTTTTCCCTTAGCTCAATGCTAAACACTACCATACAATAACTATGACCCTTTGCCATAAAATAGCAACTTCTGTGTCTATACCAAACTCCACCACACTATTTTACCTTAAATCACAAACTATCATCCTAGAAACTCAGACCACTATAAGAACCCTTTCTTCACCAACAAATCCTTCATGCAGTGCCTCCATTCAACTAGCCCTCAACTCACATTTGCTTCAAGTAATTTGTCCATCTTTGAGTAACACTCACAATTAAAAGTCTTATTGGGCTGAAGTTTTGGATTAAAAATTAAATCATGATTTTTTTTTATGAGTTGTGTTCATATAAAATGACAGTTTTATCACAATGCACTGTGCTAAGATTATGTTTACTAAATCACTGTAGCAATCAACAACACTTTAGTAATAACATTGACTATTACTGAAAACATAAAGAACAATTATCTCTATTCCAACAAAATTAGACAAACTAGTTGACATATATTATTTATTCTTTATTTTAATTGTAAAAATTTATTTTTTATATTTTTTACATCACTTTCAAGAGTAGACTGTGATTTAATTGTTTTGAATGTGAAAAGGATCATTTTATAAACATGCAAATGGAAGAAACTATTGATGATATTATAATTTATAAACACTAATTAATGGTCACGTATCATCTTTGTTTTTTTTAAATGTCTATAAATACTTATTGGAGAAAAATTAACAAGATAAAATGAACTTCTCTTTATTTTAAAATCAATTATACCTTTTAACCTTTGAAGAAAGTAAGAGAAAAATTGCATTATTTTAATATATATACTCGTATTTTTTTCTAAGACCAATTACAAGGTGTTTTATTCTATTAAAGTCAGTAAGATACTTTTTTTTGTTTATTTAAAAATAGGATGAGAATAAGTTAAATTAAATTAAATTTTACATAAATTTATACAATCTTTATAAAAAAAAATAAAAGTATGATATAATTTTGTATTATACTGTCACTCAAGTACAAGGGTTTTATCAGTTGTCAGTCACTAAGATCAATATATTGTCGGTCATTTTCATGTATCATGTACTATATGGCCAATCAAACATATGTGCTCTACCAGTTGCCAGACTCATATATTATAGGTTATTTCTACATGTCTCTCTTCATCATTGCTCACATTATTACTTATTCTTAAATCTTTGAAAAATAAGCAGTTTGAGTAAATCTTAAACCTTTCTCCAATAAAAGATAAAGAATAATAATTATATTTTTCATAAAAGAAACTTTATATCTTTCTTTTAACATAAATTAAAAAAGTAATTATTATATAAAATCAGATTTGGAGTTAATATCTTAAAAATATTATTGTTATCTCAACGTAATAAATCTATTATTTTTCAATATTTAACAAAACCTTTTCAAAATAGATTTTCTCTTCATATTACAACATATAAATAGATTAATAAATACGATTTTAAATAGATCATTTGACCGATTTCAAACAATCGAAAAAGATCAATAGGCATAATCACAAGCCTTAAATAAGTTGCAGTTACATTTATTTTATTTATGATATGAAATTTTGAATTTAAGAAAAATTCAAATATAAAATTATAACAAATATATTATTTTCTTATAACAACTTCAACGCTTAAGCTTCCAATATATAAAATATAACCTAATTTATTAGCTAATATTTACAAACACAGAGAGAGAGAAAGAAGATAGCGTATCATTTTGTGAGTCAATAAAAAGTGTTCATGGGCAAAGACATATTTAATTTTTTTTATCTTACTCTATTTGGCAGTATAGTCAAAATTGGATTTAATTTTTTTTTACAGAACAATGAGCAATCTCTATTGAAAAATAATCACATTCAAATCACACACGATTATTATAAATTTTCTAGGACGACTAAGATCAATATTCTAGTTTTAAAAATACCTACAAAATTAACCTTTCTAATTTTTTTTTACTGCAAATCTTTCTTGTCCTTTTGTCTTTGGATTATGTTCAGAAACATGATCACGACTTTTTAACAATATTCATTGCATCGAATAGTGAAGTGTTTTTATGTGCTTTTAGTTTATCCTCAGGTTGGTACAACAGTCTAATTATCATGTGCTGCCACATTTTTTAAATTTTTAACAGTTTTTCTTTCTTAGTTCAAAAATGGGTCTAAATATAACTTCTTAAAAATTTATGTATGACCATTTAATTTATCACATTAGTAGGATAAAAGTGCTTCGGAATTGAGGATTAATTTGGATAGTTTATTTAAATTTGGTTTATATCAGATCATTTTTTTTAAAATAAGTTTTATTTTAATTTTAAATGAATGAAATAGATATATAAAATCTAATAAAAAAGTAATCATAACATTATATAGTTTATTATTAAACTTTAATAAAAAATATATTATAATAAAAATAAAATTTAAATTTAAAATAAACCTACAAATTTATAAATATTAAAACATTATTTTATGGTCAACTCAAATACCCACAAGATTATAATTTATTTTCCAAATTCAGTTGTTTTTATTATTTATGTTCCTCAATTTATTTATTTAATATTATTTACTCACTCTACCAAACTGACTCTACATCCAAATGAGTTTTATTTACACGGGATATCCACAAGAAAAGTAAGAAGGAACCATAACATGTTTATTGTCGTTTTTCATTAATTATAAGAAAAAACGATCATAAAGTATCATAATTATTTAACGTTTTGGTTTTGTTACTTAAGAAATAGAATAAATATATTTAAATGAAACTGTATGTCAAAGAGAAAGTGATTATTTGTTGAAAAAAATAAATATATACAACACAAAAAAAGAAAAATCTTAAAGCATAGAAAAAGTTGACAAAAGCAAAAACCATGAATGTTATTTGGTGATTTGAACTTGCCATGTTTTCTTTTTAAAATAATCCAACCTGGCAAAGCAATTGGTAACATGCAGTGCCATCTCTTTCAAATTAATTTTGTAGTTCATGAAACCAAACTATGATGTTTGAAATTTTCGACACATGCACATGTTTGGAAATTCAGTTTGAGATATTTAAATTTGGAGGATAAATTGAAAAAAAGAGTTGCAGGGTTTGTTCCAAATCCCATGGCAGAGTCTCTTTTCCTGAAAAGAAGGGTAAGGTTGGAAGAGTCACAGACAGGTCTTTGCCTCTGAAAAAGCTACATATGCCTTTGGCTTTGACAGATTTAAGAAAACTCAGGGTTACTTTTGTCCTTTCACTGCCCTCTCCCTCAGGATATGCACTACCATAACTACTGCTTCCACTGAGAGAGGAAGAAAGAAACAAAGAAGAAAATGGAAATGAAAATGAAAATGAAAAGGGTAAGAGAGAGCATAGCATAGTTTAGTGTGTTGGTGTGGCTACTCTGGAGACAGGAAAACTGGTTCAACTTATTTGGTTTTGGTTTATGTTTGTGCTCTGTGAATTCCTCTTCAATCATCTTCTCCTTCCCATGATTTCCCAAAAGCCAGAAAGAGAAAGAAAATAAAAAGTTTGAATTTTTTTTCACCTTACTCTGATCCCAGATAAATTGTGCCGTTTCTTCTTTCTGACAATGTTGGAACTTCAGCATTCTCGGTTCTGCAACTGACACTTTCAGCAAAGGCAACACCTTCTCACGTTTTGCTGTTACTGGGTCGCTTCTCACCAATGGCTTCAAAATCCAGGTACGTCAAGTTCGGTGCTTTGCGTTGTGGGTGTCTCTTTTGCTTTAAGATCTGATGTGGGTTTGTTCTACTTTCTTCCCTTGTACGGCTTCGCAGTTTCTCTTCTGTTCTGGGCGGTTTTGTAATTGATGGTTTTGATCTGCTGTTTGAAGACATTTTTAATTGAATTTTTTGAGTTTTGTGGAACGCCCTCTTCTTCATCTGTGTAAATTTTTGGTTTCTGTTTTCGTTTTACTTCTATTTTTGGTTATTGTTGAGTCTTGATCTTCTACTGTTCTTGTTGGATTTTGTTTCTGGCCCTAATTCTGGCTTTTGGGTAGCAGTTACTAACGTGCTATCTCTTTTCCTCTTGGTTGGTGGTTATTTCTTGTTTGAGGAGTTTGGCTTGACAATGCGTTTAGATGCTGAGTTTGGTACTGAGAGTTGGTTTCTTAGGCTTAGATCCATCTGTCTGATTGGATGCAAAAAATGGCATTTTGTTACTTTCTAGTGTCTTGTCTTTTCATTTCATTGAATGCTGTAGTATGAAATGACATTGTGAATCTGATAGATCCGGTTTATCGGAAACCCCCAACAAAGCAACTCCGGCCACTCCCAACAAGGCACGGCCGTCAACTCCCAACAAAACGTCACCGGCAACTCCAAGAGTTAGTAGACTCAGCAAAGGAGGGTCCAAACCGGAATCAGAATCGCCATCGCCTCTGCAGAATTTGCGTCTGTCTGCAGAAAAATCTTCGCCACGAGGTTTGAATTCCAAGCCTGTCACTGAGCGCAAATCACCAAGACCTGCATCCACCACACCTGATGTAAGTTATAGTAAATGTACTTTGTATCCCTTCTTATCTGAGATTAGTCATGCCTGGCTTTATTGCTAAAGGGCAACTCTTGGAAAGTTGGACTGTTTGCTTTTCCAGTTCTGTTTTTCTGTGAAAATTTTGAACCTGCTAAATTCTCAAATCTGTTAACAAGTGTATAAAATAAGTAAACGGGGAATGTGTTGCCATGTGTTAGTTATTTGACATTTTTTTCTTGGAAGTTGAATGTTTAGATGATCCATGGCTTCTTATCCATTTATAAGATGTGCTGTATGTGGTATGTGATTGTTGATAGTTTGGTATGGCAAAAGAGGAAATCTGTTTGGTCATGCTATTGTTTTGTTTATCTGTCCTCTGATACATGTTTATTATGTTCCTTGAATTTCAGAAACAACTTCCAAGAGTTGCGAAGGGTTCAGAATTGCAGACCCAGTTAAACCTTGCCCAAGAAGATCTAAAGAAAGCAAAGGAACAGCTGATTCAGGCTGAGAAAGAGAAGGCAAAAGCCATTGATGAACTGAAAGAAGCACAGAGAGTGGCTGAGGAAGCAAATGAGAAACTCAGGGAGGCAATGGCGGCTCAAAAGCGGGCGGAGGAGGATTCCGAGATTGAGAAGTTCCGAGCCGTTGAGTTGGAACAGGCTGGAATTGAAGCTTTTCAGACGAAGGAAGTGGAATGGCAGAAAGAGCTTGAAAGTGTGAGGAACCAGCATGCTTTGGATGTGGCTTCTCTTCTCTCCACTACTCAGGAGCTTCAGCGGGTTAAGCAAGAACTTGCCATGACTTGTGATGCAAAGAACCAGGCACTGAGTCATGCTGACGATGCAACTAAAATTGCGGAGCTTCATGTGGAGAAAGCAGAGGTTCTTTCAGCTGAACTGATGCATTTGAAAGCCGTACTAGATTCAAAGATGGAAACTGAGGCTAGTGAAAACAAGATTATATCGGAGCTACAAACAGAGATTGAAGCTCTTAATGAAGAACTTGAAAAGGCAAAGGATTATGATGCAAAGTTGACGGAGAAAGAAAATCACATTGAACAACTGAATGTGGAGCTTGAAGCTGCCAGGATGGCCGAATCTTATGCACACAGTCTGCTAGAGGAGTGGACGAAAAAGGTCGAGGTGCTAGAAGTGAAGGTTGAAGAAGCAAATAAGTTGGAGAGATCTGCATCAGCGTCTTTGGAATCGGTAACGAGACAGTTGGAAGGAAACAATGAGTTGTTGCATGAAGCAAAATCTGAAATTTCTAGTCTTAAAGAGAAGGTGGGATTGTTGGAAATCACAATTGGCAGACAAAGAGAAGATCTGGAGGAGTCAGAGCATTGTCTTCTTGTGGCTAAGGAAGAGAGTCTTGAAATGTCAAAGAAAATTGAAACTCTGGAAGCTGAACTTGAGACAGTCAAGCAAGAGAAGGCTCAGGCTTTGAACAGTGAAAAGCTTGCAGCTTCCAGTGTTCAGACCCTGTTAGAAGACAAAGACAAACTAATTAACGAATTAGAGATCTGTAGAGATGAAGAAGAAAAGACTAAAAGGGCGATGGAAAGCTTAACTTCTGCTTTGCATGAAGTATCTGCAGAAGCCCGGGATGCCAAAGAGAAGCTATTAGCCAGCCATGCAGAACATGAAAACTATGAGTCTCAGATTGAAGATTTACAGTTGGTCTTGAAATCCACTAATGAAAAATACGAGTCCATGCTTAATGATGCGCGACACGAGATTGACGTTCTTACATGTAGTGTTGAAAATTCCAAGAACAGCATGGAATGCTCCAAGGCAGAGTGGGAACAGAGAGAACATCATCTTGTCAACTGCTTAAATCTAACTGAAGAAGAGAACTCATCCCTCGGAAAAGAGATTAACAGGCTGATTAGGTTACTGAAGGAAACTGAGGAAGAAGCTGGTGCCAAGAAGGAGGAAGAAGCACAGCTAAAGGAAAATCTCAAGGAAGTTGAGGCTGAGGTGATCCACCTGCAAGAAGAACTTAAAGAAGCAAAGGCCGAGAGCATGAAGTTGAAGGAGAGTCTGTTGGACAAAGAAAACGAGTTTCAGAATGTATTTCAAGAAAATGAAGAACTTCGAATGAGGGAATCCACATCTATTACGAAGGTGGAAGAGTTATCTAAGATGCTCGACGAAGTTACAAGCAGAAATCAGCCTGAGGAAAATGGAGATGTTACTGACAGTGAGAAAGACTATGACATGCTTCCTAAAGTAGTTGAATTCTCTGAAGCGAATGGACATGGTGGCGAAGACTTGTCCAAGAAGGTAGAGCTTTCAGCCAACGAAGAGGGACTCGGGCAAGACTTGAAGGAAGAAAGTATTCCCTTGGAAGACAAGTCTGAGAAAACTGAATCTCCCAAACCTGTGAATGTGAATGTGAATGGAAACGTGAAGGAAGATGTGGACAAAGGAAAAGATGATTCTGTAGAAGCCGAATTTAAAATGTGGGAGAGCTGCAAGATTGAGAAAAGGGAATTCTCACCAGAGAGAGAACCAGAGCCTGAATCCTTTGAAGAGGAAGTTGACTCCAAGAAAGAGGGTGGTGAGGGCTTTGACCAGATGAGTGGAGCCTCTATAAAAGAAAACGTGGATGATAGTGGGAGGAACTCACCATCAAAGGAACAAGTGAAGAAGAAGAAGAAGGCTTTGCTTGGCAAGTTTGGAAGCCTGCTCAAGAAAAAGAGTGGTAGCAACCACAAATAGAACAACATTTTACCTTGGCTGGTATATTGAACATTAAATTGTTTGCATGTATTTGCTTTATGATTTTTGCTTCTTGATGAATAGCTTTTAAAGAATGACTGAGGCATGTAATATTGTTTAGGAGTCTTACTCTAGTCACTTATTTTGGTTGCGGACAGTAAATTGAATGTGGTGGAATTATTGTTATTTTTTTGTCCCTTGTTATTATGATTCTTCTTGCCCTTCTGCATAGATCTGACGAAATTAAGAAGTGGCAAGGTGGATTGTATTCTTATACCATCTTATCTTGATTCCAATGAAAGTTTAGATAGAACTTCTGATGTTTGTTACCCCTTTGACATATAAGCACCACTTGGTGTTTCTAATAACATTCATTGGTTAAAAAATGTTTCTGCATGTTGGATATACTAGGTGGATTCACTCTAAATTATATGTGGAAGCAAAAAAGTTACTACTCTAATGATTGACTCAGCATATTGGTTTCGTTATTACAACTACAATGATTGATTCAGCATATTCAGCAAGTCTGCACATTCTCTGTTGGTTGCATTTGTCTTGCTCCAGTTTTTCTATATTCAGGAACTGTACTGCAGGGATTAAAATACTCTGATGAAAAAACCTGTTGAGATTATAATATGAACTGATTATTTTTTCACTCCATACAATCTTTTCTTTTTAAAGTAATCAAATCCTTATGCACGTGCGTGGTTTTTTTATGCGTGAAAAAAACAAGATCAATGAAACCACAGCTTATACAGTTATAGCATATAAAAGTTCCCTAAAAATGAACAATTTTTTTGTCTGTTTCAAGTATCTCATTGGTAGATAACTTCAACATACTAATTATGATATTTTACAAATGAGACAATCTCGTATTTTCAACTTATATGAGAGGACTGGTAACATCATGATTTAAACCGTATTAATTTTTATGTAGTAAAAATATTCTTTCAGAAAAATGTAATACAGGGTAATGTGTTTTCTTGAGAGAGTAAGCTTAAGTATGGATACAAAAATGCTCTTAACAAGGGATGCCGTTTGTAAAGTCACTTCCTGGCTCTCCAAAATTCCATCCTCCATCTGCAAGCAAATTATATAAAGCAACGACATTTTATTTGGGTTAGTGCTTGTTTTGAAGACACTTGGAATTAATACCTTAGCTTTAGCTTTCCAAAAATAAAAGGTGGTCTTGGCTTGGGGTTAACACTGAGGTAAAGTTTCAATCTTTAATATAATAATAACACAAAAAAACACTTAAGATTACAATTGAATTTTTATGGTATGTGTTGAAAACAATTGTACTCTTCAAGACATAAACTTGGCAGACAGATTTTCAACTCTGAAGGGCTTTGTACTAAAGATGGTTTCTGTGACCTCAGAAAAGCTCTTGTCTGCTATGTTTGGGCTATCTGCTTTGTGCAGTGTTTTTCTTTTCTTGTTGCTCACACTCTGTATAAAAAAAACGGATTTTTATCTAAAATTTTACAACTTTAAATTTCACATAAAATAGTATAAATTTAAAATTCTCTGTACTTTTTTTTTTTCATTTGATTTTATGTTTTAAAAGTTGTACCAACCAACTTTTATGACAGAAACAAATTAAATCTAATATATGTTCACAAATTAATAAACACAATTTAATTGAATACGTAATCTTATTACTAATATTTTCACAGATGATAAATGTGTTCATGAAATTAAGTTTTATATTAATTTAATACATTTTATTATGAAATGTAATGTAGTAAAATAAAATAAAAGAACAAAGAGTCAAAGAATTTTAAAAGACGGAATAAAGTATGTATTAGAAAAGTAGAAATTGAAAGAGTATAAATTTGTAGTAGAAACCTTAGGAGGAAGTCAATGTTGGTGGCAGACCGAAGAAGAAGAAGAAGCAAAGAACGATGTGGCTGGAGATTATCGTCGGTTTGGTCTTCTTCAAATTGTTCCGACGATTCTTCTACGACGACGACGTTTTAGAATTGGAAGGATCTGATTATTCTGTTCTTTTCTCCGTCGCTGATAGGTCTCTCTCTCTTTCCCCTCTCTTTTTCGTTTTCTTCTTTCTTTCCCCTATTTTTGTTCTAGGGCACAAATCAAGTTCAATTTTTCTCAGGCTTAAAAAACTCTACGGAGCAAATGTGTATGTGGGTCTTCGAATTCCCGATGCTGACACTGCTTCTCGACAGAGCATTGATATGGTTCTTCTCACCAAACAGTATTCTCCCTTTTCTTCGTTTCAATCTTTTTCTTATTTTGGCAATGGCTACTACTGTAACGTTTCCTTCGGTATATTGTAAATAACTAAAGTGTGGTTTTTGAATTTCAACTTATTATACTGCAGAGAGCTGGTGGTGGTTTCTGTGAAAAACTTCTCAGGAATTTTGACAATTGGTGGCGATGGTAGCTGGGTCTGTGAAAAGCCAGACAAACGTAAAGCAGAGCGTCACCCTGATCCTGTAAGGAACCTCTAGAATCTTAATATTACTAAAATGGTAGCATCCTTAATTGCCTCATAGAATGCGGTTTTATAAGATTGCATGAATTGGAAACTGGTTTGGATGTTTATTAAATTATACTATCAAGAGTGGTTTGGGTTTCTTTTTGTTCACTTTTTTTATCGAGACTGCTGAATTGGACATGGAAGAACACCAGTTGATTGCTTGATTAATAAGTTTGTTCGTCAACTGTTTTCTCAAATTATGTACAGGTGGAAGAAGCACGGAAGCAAGCTTCTATTCTCGAATCATATCTTGAACAGAGAGGGGTTGCTCTGCCTGAAGGATACATATGTTGCAAAGTTATACTTCCAAATCCTAAATTAATGTATGATTTTGAATCTACTCGTCATCCACCCACTATTATTAGTGCGAAATTCTTCTTATGATCTTTTAGATGCTGCTCTCTTTTGATTTGTGGTTTGTGATGATAACAAAAAATATGGTTCTTGCCTATATCATAACTAATCTTGAATCTTGGGTAACTGTATCAATAAAAACATTTTGTGTAGAACTCAAAACAAGTATTCACTCTTCAGAAACATCATTTCTGAGCTATTGTTTAATGCTAACTGTATCATTCTTCTCTCCTCCATTACCATCATCTAGAAAAAACATAGCTTCTAAGTTTGCTTCACGAGAGGCTAGTCTGCCAATTCAAGAAGTCTAACACCATTGCCAACTGGATCGTGCTTCACTATTGTCCCACAACTTGTCTCTCCTTTTCTGTACATTATATTCTTTATCTTTTCTAGACAAAAGTTGAGGGTTGGAATGCACATAAACCAAATATCATTCATTTTGGACTCATTTTGTTTTTCTTCAAAAAATGAGTAAAGGAATATATATGTACATCAATTCGTCTCACAACATGAGGAAAATCATGGTTAGACTAGAAGCTTTAAGGCAAGCTTTTTAGACATGTATCTAGAAGTATCCAAGTCACATTAGAAAAAAATCAAATGAAAAAAAGAATGTATACTTTTCAAATATGTACCGTGCATTAGGGAAAAAAATTGAAAATGCATACCTGGAAATGTCCAAAGAGTATTTGTTAGGAAGTAGAAGGTAAATGTAAGAAGAAGAACTAGAAAGAATCACACATAGAAATAACATGGTTCAGTTGAAGTGTTAATGAACTTTAATCTATGTCCATGATAGGATTCACTACATTCAGAGTTTCTCTCTTACACAAACTCACTAAAGCACAACCCAAAAGTTAACTTCAATTGATGATACAAAGGTCCTATTTGTACAGTAATATCAATATAACTAACACATGTGAAACACACTCAGACTATTGAAGAAGATATGTGAACAATGCTTTTTATTATTGAACTAAAAAGTCACTTAGACGGTCTCAGTAGACGTTTAGAGACAATTCACCACATATAGAAACTGCATATCAAACACTGGATCGCCTGGTACAGTTAGACGGTCTAGGTACTTTTTAAATAAGATTTTACTGAGTCAATATTTACAATATTGGTATCCAATGTGCGTACAAGATCGATACTTGTAATGGACTATGACTATTTTACTATTCACATGTTTATGAATTCTTTGCATGAGATGAAGAAATCAATTCTGTGTAATTTCTGGTTAAACTTTTGTTGTATAAGTTGGTTGAAATATGTTAGATAAGTTGCAAATGTTGGTGTATGGTTCAATTACTCGAGAAACAGTATTTTTGACAGTAAAAATGCATCTGCTAATCTAGTCAGACAACTGATAATTTTATCTTGCCTCCTTTGCTAATGCATGTCAAAATTAAACAATTAATCTCTTTATTTGTATTTGCAGTACCATTCCTGCAAATGGTCTTCCATCTGAAGTTATTACCCATGATCAATGGATACAACTGAAGCCAGAACCAAAGAGCGCATTGTCTAGTTGGGTAAAGAGTGCTTTTCGTAGTGGGAAGAAGGATATGGTAGAATCTGTTAATCAGAATCTTGATTTTGTCCTTAGCTCAGCACCAATATGGGATAGGTTAGTTACCATTTTGTACTTGATGAGTCACTGAATTTTCTAGTAAAACTGATTGCAATTTGATGCTGTTAATAGCGCCTTGACAAAACTTTGGCTTAGGGAAGCAAGTATGTCAATCCATTTGTGACCTATCAGATGTTGGCTTGTTAAAAATCTGGTTCTGCTTGCTTGATGTGTCAAAGCTCTATTAAGAGAAGGCCTGATGATGGGTTTATGTATGTGGCATCACAGAATTACAAATGATCATGTTAAAGCTAGCTTGGAGCCATAAAGCATAGACCCACTTGAACCTTCAGCTGGGTTTCTTTTTCTTTATGAAAGAGATTTTTAATACACTGTTATGAACTGACTAATAGACGGTTCCATCTATTTTACTTGTATTTTATTTTGGTGATTTCACTATTCAGTGGCTTCTTTTTAAGAAGATTTAAAACACTAATATATGTTGCTTTAGCCCCTACTTAAGCAAATGACTTTGGTGCAGATAAGGAAATTATTCTGTTCACTTTTTTTGGTTAGTTGTGATCTAAATGGGGTTTAGAAATCAGATGTACATGCCTTCATAACAGTGTTTTGGAGCTTTGTTGGTATAATTTAATATTTACCAAATCATAGTTTTCACTTACAAAGTGTTTGTTTGGTTTATAGGGTGGAGCTTAAAGGCAACAAGTATGTATTGGGGGACTTCCTGGAATTTAAGGGAAAACAAGAAGATGTTGAGGCTTTAAGACATATTAGGAGATCAAAAGTTGGTCGTGTGACAATCCAAAAGACAAGCATGTTTGGACTGGGTAATCTTTTGGGAATAAATTATGATTGTACTTTTCCAGTTGTATCTGTGTGCTTAACAGTAATTATGATATCCTCTATCCCCAAAACATAGTAATAGTAGTATCCTCCTTTTTGTTAAAATTATATGAATTAAGATCAAGAAGAATCAAGACAAAATCACTGTGGGAAGGGAGAGAGAATTTTAACATTCTAAAATTGGCTCTTATACACTAGAGGTGTCCATGGTTTGCTAAAAATTAAAGCACAGCTAAAAAATATTGGGTTTATGTTTGGTTTTGTACAAATTTCTGTTTTATGCACAAGACCATCCAAAAGTTAGAAAAAAAAAATCCTCTGACAGTTCTACTTCCTGGCCCCTTTCTCTTCCTCAATTTTCCTCCTCCACTCTGTCTAGCACTGCTCTTCCTCAAAACTGGTTGTGTGGTTGGGCTGTGAATCAGACGCCAAACAACGAACAGAACAAAACTTGGGTTGTAATTCAACTACTTATATTGTGCTATTTTAGTTATATTGTTCCTCATCAAACGCATCTTAGTTGATATTTGGAAATCAGAAAAGTATGTTTTTTGATCTCCTCATTGCTGATTATTAATCCTGCGGTTCTTCTAATTATGATGTTGAAATAAATACCTGAGACAAATGATCTTCGATAAGACTATTGTTTCAACTGATAATGAACTGTCTCTGATAGAGGGAAAAAATTCATGAAAGCAAGCTTTCTATAGTTGTATTGATTTGGTCATTGATTTGCGGTTTCTTTGACTAACTTGGAATGATTTGCAGCTCCTTCTAGGCTTCAAGTTCTATACAGGTTGCGGGACTATAGAAGTGAAGGGGCATCAGAACCGGAGTGGAAAGAAGAAACCGTAAGATCAAGTACCGAGATAATCTTTCAGCCTGAAAATGGTTCAAAAATTCGAAAGTTTAAGCTCTCCTCAGTGAGCTCTATGCTTCTTAGTGCTTGAAGCCAGCCAAACTAAGGAAGCGTATTGTAGTGATGATTTTTGCAGCTGGCATCCATCTCTCATCTATTTTATATGCCTATATGCCTCTTCAAGGATTTATATTCTTCTTTAAGCTACGTGAATGGATATATATACATTACTAGCCTTAGAAAATATCAATATAGTCAAATACCTATATATCCCTCAATATTTTAATATAGTGAACAGTTTTTTTGGCGTGAAGTTCATCTTTAACCTTCAGCTTTAGATCTCCCATATGGTGACTAAACATTTGTTATCTTTTCCCCTACTGTGAATTGCTTAGAAATATTGCATGTCCCCATGGTTTTGAAAGATCAGTCTAACCCTATTCAATGACAAGATTCACCCTCAATGATCAATAGCTTCTACTCTAGCAACGACAAATTTAGCTTCCCACTATCTATTTCAAAGTGGTCCATAATTTTATATTAGAATGTGTCATGATGAGTAAAATTGTTTAGTGGTAATCAAAGCAGAAAATATCCTTACTTGAAGATTGTTTGACTCTTGTAATTGAAGTTAGTCTGGACTTGGAATATGCTCAGCAATTCTGTAGGTGGTGGTAAGAGTTCTCTCTCCCGTTCCCAATGCACGGGTAACCGTAATTTATTGAGAAATTATAATTTGTAGATTTTTAATCTCGAATCCAATATCTGTTTGTATAATGCAAAGTATAATATACTAAATAAAGTTAATTGATAAAGTTTTTTTTTTGGTTTTACCATGGTTTTTTTTTTTTTTGTATCAGATTAATCTCGTATAATTGTAAAATTGTTTTTAAATTATATAAAATTTATAGATTTAATATTGTTTAAAATTCGACAATTGGGTCAGTAAAACTTTATTAAATAAAGCAAGTTAAATGAAAATTTCTCTTAAAATATTTAGGTGAATCCCCTTCTCATCAAATTCAAATCACTGATTCATGCCGATTGGACTTTGCAATACATTAATTCTCATAATTTTATCATTTCATCAGTGTTGAGCTAATGAACTCTATCAGAAAACTTACAAACTAATTATTTTTCAATGGATTTGGTTTTCAATTCTTTAGCTCATACAGAAAAACAGTTTTATAAGAGTCCAGTTACAAATAAACCAAGCTACTATCTCAAATTTGGGTATTCAAGTTTTATTTTCAGGTTTCCTTTTCATGTGATTTTTCTTTAAACTGGATTAGTTATATATTTTTTCTAATCATATTATTATAAAGTATCTAGATGGGTTATATTAGTTGTGTGTATATTGAGTGTTATCATCTCCTGCATGTATTTACATAAGGAAAATAAAATTAACAAATATGAAAAAAAGTTTTAAAGTTACAGTTGCATGTCACGTATCTATGCCCACATTAAAGGAACAGAAGTTTTTATGTTGAGTATTTAAAAGCTTAGGAGCATGGAAAAAGTTAATCCAATTAAGAAGATTAATGTAAAGTTTTCAAAACCAATATATTGTATTTGAAAAAATTATTATACTATAATATTTATGGATATTTAAAATTCAACTTAAAATAGTTGATACTATTTATGTTTAGAATGGTTTCCTTGCATACTGAACCAAAGAGGATTACTTGAAGAAACAATACAATTTTTGGATTATAACTTCGCCTTATTGGGTCAGAATCAATAGGATTAGTCTTACCTAACATATAACAAAAACTCTTGACTTTTGTATATAAAGATAGATTAAGATGAAGCTATAGAAGGAACATCACCTCTACAGTAGAACATGTAGTTCCATTTTCTAGGTTGCTTTCTAATACTACTGTCAAAGGAGAAAATAATTGCATAGACAAATGGTTAAAGGGCAATGTGTTACAAAATAAAATTAAAATAGAAAGTATTTGTTTAACTTGTATATAGCACAGTGATTCAAATAATAATCCAATAAAAAAATTTAAAAAACAGGTGGATTTACGTGTTTTAAAAAATGATTTAAATAGATAAATATTTTAAATTTTAAATTACAAAATATAAAAATATTTTCCAACAATGTCCTACTAATTTAAAAATTTAAATAAAATAACATAAGAACATTATTAAACTAAAAAATAAATCATAATTTTCATTGAGCATAAAATATTACATTTTAAGTACTAGCTTTAGAAAACAACGAATATAAATAATGCAAGTGTTCATTTGAGTTCTAATCAATTGTTGTACATGACCATCTTACACATATATATTGTTTCATAATTGTATTTACAGTGGCAATGGTTATCATCAGACTCATCAAGTGAATCTTCAAAAAGTGATCCATGGCAATCACTTCAACAATTAAGCCGGATTCATTAAGAAATTTTTAAAAGTGGTTTCTTTTTTTTTCTTATGTAAATTACTAAAAATATATGTACCTCAACATAATAATTACTACAGTTTAATGTGTATTGGTCACAGAAATATGAACATAGTTTATTCACAAGAAGGAGGATGTCTATTATTATGACAACAACTTTAATTCTATTTGACTGAAAACTTTATATACAAGTTTTTTTAGTGGGAGTGACTTAACAAAATCAAGAAAAATAACATAAAATATAAAACAAATTATTTCCTTTTATGTATCTTAATTCATTTCATTTATTAAGAATTTTACTACTATCAGCTTAATTATCCCACTGCATTGGCCTAGGAAATATAAATTTATCCAAAGATGTTCAAACAAATAAAAAGCAAGCTTGGAGCACTCTCAAAAGCAAAATAGTTGCACAACCTTTATCATTAAAAATATAAAATTACTTGTTGCCCATTTTATTATAATATATGATGCCATATGTAAAGTAAAAAATTTGAAATGTTCATTATCTAAATATATCAATAATCAAACCATTTTATCACCTTAAGTTGTGTCTCATACAATGCTTATTTCTTATATATCACTTTATACTCAAACATACATAAATGTTACTTATCATCCATAACAAACAATACATAATAATTTATTACTTTAACTGCCATAAAATGGGAAGACAATGAAGAAGAGACATTATAAGTGTAGGAGAAATGTTATTGAAGACATTTTCACACACCCAAATATAGAGATTGAAAGTTCTACACGTCACCTTCACTCACCAAAGGTCAAAGTTTGTGTGCTTTAAGTGACAGAGAAAACAATAAGCAATCCAATGACACTTATGAATTGGAATAATGCAAGAGACGCCCAGAGAAAAAAAGAAACATATTACTCAGACAAGAACACAATTTTAGTTTTGTTTTTCTCAGGTGAAAGATCTCTTTCTTCACGTTGCTATAGACATTTGTCAGTGATTTGGGGTCTTATTCTTATAAATAGTAATAAACTCTTGATAAAAAGATAACTTAATTATATACAAGTATATATCATGTCATCATTATAAAATGAATTGTTTTATAATTGTATATTTATGAGGAATTTTTCTTTAGATCATATTGATTCAAATTACGAATATCAGAATATTTTCCAACACGTAATTTTATTAAGGATTTTTTGAGAAGTTATATATATAAACGGGTCATTTTCAATATTGTATATCTTGAGTCCTAGTCTCTACACAACTAATCATTTATAATATTCACTCTCTTTTTTCCATTCTTCAAGTTTCAACAGAAGTCTTCATTTTATTCAATTAATTTATTTTCCTTGTCACTGGTTCAAAGATACAACAAGTGGATTGCAAGCATTTTCTTCATCATGCATGGCTCATTTCCAACCATTGACATTTCAGGTTTTAATTATAAAAATATAATAACTGAATATATGTGAAGAAAACCCTACGAACAGCATTTTATTTTATAGTTTTATACAAAGAAGATGAACATCATATATAGGGCCTCTAGTGTCTGATTTAGTGATGAATCTCATGTTGTACATTTGATATACAATGCAAGAGCTTTCTATATTTAGAACTGGAATCGAGCAATTAATCCATTGTCAAATAATACACACAAACCAACCTTACACGTAACTAAATTAACAATATTATATGCTTATGTATACATGGATCAGCAAATAAATCCCATTATTTCTGTGAAAAAACTCTCAAATGCCATGCATCTTTTTCATGGGACTGTTGACCATGTCTGGTTAGAATGTTGGCTGCAAATAAACAGATAGAAAGTGGACAAAAAATCAGTTTACAGTGATATTATTTACAGAAACAGGAATAAACCATCTGTGTATAGTTCTCAAAATAATTATTATAAAACTATAATTTATAGTAAATAATAATAGTTTTTCATTTTAGGTTTTAAGCTATCAGTGCATATAGTCCAATGAAAGTATAATAATACAACATTGACTATAAAGCTGTAAAAAATTATGGAGATGAAATTCTGACCCCATAATTATTGAGATAAAACATAAGGGTCTCCAAATTGAAGAACACATATCATAAGATAAAATATATTTACTTAAAACCTATTTTGACTTGAAAACAATAATAAAATCACTAGCGGTATTAGTGTATCTTAGTTTATGGTAATAATATAATAATAATAATAATAACTTCAAATGGAGATAGAAAATGGCAATTAAGCAAACTTACTCTATGAAACCTTTCCAATAAGTTTCGGTTGCATCTTCTTCCATGAAATCTCCCCATGTTAACTCAAAGGTGGTGGAACAAGGGTTAGAACAATCCTTTGAGTTTGCATTAACGTTTTCTGCTGCCTTCACGGGGGAACGTTCAGGGGAGGCAGAAACCAGATTTGGAAGAGAATTTGATGGTGAAGGGTCAGCATTTAAGGAACCATCTTGTGTTGGCTGCTGAAGGGCCTCAAAGTTTTGGAAACTGGGGTGGATTTGAAAAAGTGAATTACCATCATGAAGGTTTTGGAGATTAGAGTGATTCAACCCCAAAACATCATTTAAAAGACCATCTGGCACTGAGTTTAATGGTACAAAAGGGTCAGAGTTTGAGGCAGGAGAAGGAGTGGCACCACTGACTTGAAACATGTTTTGCAGTAATTGGAATTTGGCTAGTTGCGTGGCATCTGAGTGTAGCCTTAGAGCATTGTTTATGTCACAAGGGTTTGTGTAACTGCTCACAATTTTTGCAGCCGCCAAAATCTGCTGTAGATTGGTAAGAAGGTTTAGGTGATCAGTTCTTGGACGGTGAGTCACTGGATCTAACCCCATTTGCAAAAGCTTTTTCCTTAAATGTGTGTTCCACAAATTCTTAATTTCATTATCAGTTCTCCCTGGCAGATGAGATGCTATAGCTGCCCACCTAATAAATAAATGGAAACAAGTTTAGAATACTAAAATCATGATGATCACTTTGACATTTTAGTCCAACAAGGTTAAATTGAACAGTTTTCATTCCAATAAACTATAAATATGTAGATTGAACATTTTGCATATATGATGAAGAATAAGCACTAGGGTTAGTTAATTACTTATTGCCAAGAACTGCATGTAAATTGATGATGAGTTGCTCTTCTTCATCAGAGAATTTGCCTCTTTTGATATCAGGTCTGAGGTAATTAGTCCACCTTAGTCTGCAACTTTTTCCACACCTGTTTAATCCTGCACGCTTTGGAAGGGCTCTCCAACTCCCATGGCCATGCTTATGAATGTAATCCACTAGTATTTTATCCTCTTCTGGGCTCCATGGCCCCTTCTTCAAACCACTTTCATCACTGCTTGGTGTTCTCATCTTCACTACTGCATGCAAAATAACAATAAGAATATATGTAATTTGATTGAAAAGTAGTTACTTTGCATGATCAGAAAAAGAAAGAGAGCAGCAAAAGAATCCATATACCTCTGAAGTGTTTTTGAAGAGGAGGATAAAACTAACATTTACCACAGAAGTTTTTGCTATATATAAGGTGGCGATATATGCATCATGTTGTGGTGGCATATTCCAACTTTGTCCTTTATTTCGTACACAAAGTCATATAGATAACGACCTTGAAGGGAATCATCACAAACTCACTCCTCAAATTACATTTACTTTTACTCATATTAACAGAGACATGATTAAACCACTCAATGTCAACCAACAGTTACGTAAATATTTTTCCTTTGGAAATCATATCTACTTCTTTAAGACATTCCAAAAATACACCTAATTTCTTAGATTATAATCAACAGTTTCCGTTGAAAATCCATACCTCGTTTTTGTCATTATTCTAAAAAACGGAAATCATCTTCAACTTGCATATTGTAGTGTATACTTAAATATGAAATCATATTAGTTTTCATATATCAATCTCCAACACTCCATTAATTAGAGTTAGTTAGTTAACTAGTTATAATCTCCTTATTTATATGTCGTGTATCTCTTTTATGCAATTATAACTTATATTCTTTATCAGAATCTCAGGTTTACTGTTATTGTTAATATATATAAATCCAATCCATACATACATATACATATATATATAAATATATATATATATATATATATATATATATATATATATGTATAATATAATTTAATATAAAGTAAAACTGATAAAAGATTAATATCATTATGCAGATGCAGAAGTTTCCTATACAACACTGAGTAGTTTCTCTGATAAACCTTCTTTCTCTTTATATTTTGACTTTATTTAATTTGTGGTCTAAATTAATGTTGCACAGAGGTACAAAGTAGGAAGACTAGCTAGTGGAGTCAACACAACTGGAATCAAAGACATTTTGTTTAGAAAGGAGGAAAATAATGAATTAAAAAGTGAAAAGAATAAACGAATGAATGAGAAGGATATACGTAGAAGGGTTAGATGATGAAAATTTCAACAGGGGCTAGGTATTGGTAGAGAAGGATAGATGTATGAGTATGACCTTCACTTGTCCAACAAGAACAAGGCACATGCATGTATGCGTATGGCTAGGGCAACATATTCCAAAGACTAAGAAAAGAGACAAAACACATCACAAACAGCAACGAACTTGAACTACCAGCTGGGGTTGGTTTCCACGTGGCAATCATTTAGTGACTGCTAAACTCACTTTTCATTGCCCAATCACAGAAGAAACTTCCTAACTTGAAACCATCAATGTGTCTTAACATTTTGTTTTTAACCTTTGAGCCTATTTTAATGATTTGTGTTTCGTGTCATGCAACTCAATGGACGCAAAACTACATAAACCGTCCTCTTCTGGGACCCTCCCTTCAACGAATCCACACAATATTGGTAGCTAAATTATACATATATAGATACCAAGCATGCAATATCATGTGTTGAGAAATCAACAACTAGTATTGGCATGTGTTTGATAAAATCTGCATAATATATACATAAGAATACTGAATGGTAGATGCTGCAGCCTTTTATTCAATCTTGTTAGGTAGTAAAAGTGAAAAATGATTACGTATTTGCATCCCACCACCATGTATTTAAAAATGAAGTGTTCATGACTTTAACTGGAAAAACAAAATACAATTTTTTTCTGGTCTAATCTGTGTATTAATTAGTTCTAATATAAGAATCCTCTCTACTTTTAGGTGAGAGTGGGAATAAGGTACGGAAGCATGCTAAAGGTTAAAACGCCGTTGATTTTAATTTGCTTTTTAATACGAGTTCCCAATCTTATACACCATCAATAGGTCTAACAGTAGCATCCTTTATATATTTTCTATTTGATCAGTTTCCAAAATGTTTCTAAATATCAAAACCCTAATGGCGTTGAAAGAAAGTTTTTGCACCATTTTCTTTTTAGATATATTAAACACTTCAAAAGTAAGGGAATCCTCAACTAATTTCCAGTGTCTCCACAGCAACAAAGTAAGGGTTTTATTTTCTTGCACCCTCTTTAGTTTTTTACACCTTTCCATAGCTTGTTATAATTATTTGAACCATACATAAAATCCACTTGTCTAAAAGGCATTTTTAAATAGATTTTATAATTTCTGGTAATTGCGAAACCTACGTTAACTTAAAAGAGTATTTGGCTTTTGGTCGATCATAAACTACCATGTATGATCAAATTTGTTTTCATATGTGAGACTATATTGGGTGTACTGGAATAAATTTCTCGGGTCGAGGACTAAGGAAATAGTTTATCACAAACGGCACCAATATTTCGATCTCAAGTCCGTTGAGATGACATTATTAGCCGCTTTGAAACTCAGAGCTCCGTCACGGTTTTATCTTTAAAAAGCGCATCCGTAAGTGAAGAGAAAAGTGTGTATTTAAATTGACCTTAGTCTCGACTCTTAAGCGATACAAAACTATATTGAGTATACCGTAACAAAATTTGCTAATATTTTTTATATATATAATTATCTCAAATTCATACCACCAAATATTTCTTATAACTAGGTCAAAAATTTTACACTCACAATATATACACAATGTTAGGAAATATAAATTTTGTTAAAATGTTTTTGAATACAAATATTAAAGTTATAGCCCACACAAAAAGGAGTTAATACACATGTTACAAATATTTTCTTGATGTGGATAGTGTTATATATCTTCCTAACTATCATGCCCAAAAGTATGTTTAATTTAAGAAAGAAAGTAAAAAAAATTAAGATAATTTTATAAATCTTTCTCTCCTCTCGTTTGAGTACAAAGAAAAAATATGTATATGAAATGACGTTATAATGATTATATATTATTATTGATAAAGTCTTGGTCAATATATAACAAATCTTGCGGAAGGAATTGTAGAAATAGATAAGCAGCCAAACAGAATGCAACATTTATACCAAAGAAAGAAAATGGGAATCAATTTCACAGTCTTCTCGGAAAAGTAAAAGTAAAACTACTCCTTCTTTACTCTAATATTAATATACTATACTACTCTATACTTCAGTTCATTTTAGTCAATTTCATCGTATCCTATGTATCAGCCATTTGTCATAAATTTGTATTCAACACTTTGCACAGGAGAGAAACTCCCTTTGTCTTGAATGGATCCATTGTCATTTTGGAAGAAATTATATTAAACATAATTTTATTACATTCATTTACACTAACAAATGACGAGTATTGATTGATATTTGAAAAATGTTATTTTTTTCCTAGTTTAAGAAAAGGTTTGTAAACTTTGTAAAGAGAAAATATAAGGAATGAAAAATCAGCAAAAGAGCATATACTGTTTATTGAATATGTGTTTCAGTGTGTGTAATAAAATCAAGCATTAAGCTTATAGTATTTCATAAAGTTTTAGGTGATAAAATGAAAAGGTATACTCATGGTTTTTATTAATGAGTTTGAAACAATAAGACAAAATTTTGAGAGATAAAGAGTAGTGCATGTTGTTTCTTCTAGAGACATTTTTGCAACGAAGCAGAAGTCTCTATCATTGGACACAATAGTCAAATTGGGGGGTTAAAGGGATAGTAGACCTTGCTGTCGCAGGGGTTTTCTACCAACATTACCTCATTATCCACATTTACAAGCCACTTTATATATATGTTATGTGTTTACTAAATATATTTTATCTTATCTAACTAATTAACACATGACACCTCTTTCTTGTAAAGATTTCGTGTAAACGGAATATTTTGTAAAGAACAATAACGAAATCTATACCACTGTTTGTTACTTATGAAACTTGGTTTCTTTTACTAGATAATAGTAATTACATGGTTTAACATAATCCAAGTTTACTTGCGCACTTGGTACATGTTTGCCACAAAAAGACTAATGTCGTTAAACTAAAATGCTTATATTAATTGGATAAATGAAAGGGATTGGTCGTTGCTCTGAAACTAAAAGTTGTTCAACTTCAAAAGTTAAAAATCTGCTATACAAGTCCAAACCATCACAACCATTAATTATTATCAAAGGAGTTGGTAAATGGAAAGATTCACGTAATTACAAGATTTACCAAAGGTTAGTTGAGAAGACGATGCAAGACGACTTTGAATCAATTTCATAAATATTCTAATAATGTCTTAACGTGCAAAGAACTGCTATACTACAATATTACTATCCATTTTATGGACTTTTTTTATGTTTTTAAATTTAATTTGCACATGCAAATTAAATTGAGAGATTGTAGAATTAAAATGCCGTAGAGCCAGATAGTAGTCGTCATATTTTGCTTGTACTTTTACGAAAGTGGATTTAATTATTGAAACAAATTATTTTGCCCTTCTAAAATATTGAACACTATTTTCCATTCTAAAAATAACTGTAGTGTAGAATATTTTGAAATTTTACCAAAGCTGAGAGAACTTTATTATTAGCTGCAAAACCTTTCTGTGTAAACGTTTTAAAGCGAGTTTATATATTTAGCCCGAGCAAAATGTGATCCACTTTCAGCAGCTAACGCACCTTACAAATACAGATCAATTCTACTTCTATTTCTTTTAATGTTATATATATGAATAAGAGAAATATTTGAATTTGGGTTAGTTTTTAGTTATAAAACCTATGAATTAGTCTATGAAATTAAGAGAATTTGTGATTGAGTATAATTTAAAAGAAAAGAGAGATGAGAATCGTAGAAAAACAATATATTTGTATACTTTAAAAGTCTAACAGAGAAAAGATTTTACAACGATTGCTGAAATAAACTTACGGAGGAATGTCACAAGAAATATCGTGCAAGACTTTAAATAAAAATAATATAAGCACCAGTGTGAAAATTTATAAAGATGAAACAAAAACTTTGCTACAAGACTATGATTAACTTAATATTTTTCTTACTGATTCTCATTTTAGATGTATTTTATGAAATAAATATAAAGATTATATTTAACAAATTTTATGAAGAATCAGATGAAGTAATTGATGGACCGCGTAAGATCAATTGATATGAGATAATTTCCGTTTAACTAATGGTAAAATTAATAGGAACAACAGAAATAAGAGCATGGTATAATCATGAAAAACTGGATATGAAATAGCTGTTTCGAAAGATATCAATATAACGCTGATATGAAAAGTTGATAAATGTATTTCGGAGTACACAGGTTACTAAAGAGAGAAAGGTATCTGGTAGGATTTTTAGTAGGAAAAAGGGAGATTTTTTGACATCAAAACGAACATGATCGTATCGAATTTATTTTCACATAAAAATGGAGGTGTTTTGTGAAACACGGCTAATGCTCTAAGAAATGCCTAAAATATGAAAACAGGAGCAGTGAGAAATGATCCTAAAAATATGGGATGAGGAAGTAGTTTAGAAGCGCGGAAACAGTGATTTACAAATTATGTAACAGACTAGTTTCCTACGCTAAGATATGGTCGGCGTTCTCCCCAACAAAATTTATGGCCGACAGACAAAAAATGGCAGCTATACATCTTAGTGCTGGATTCTATATTTTCTTTATTCTAATCCTATAAAAGTATTGCTTTTATTAGTGGTCAACCCAACATAAAAAGCAAGGATAACTAAGGAAATCAATGACATGCAATGCAAGTCAAGAACCGCTTCTTATTAGTACCGACTTGTTTCAATGTTAAATGAATGCCTCAGCAGCAACTTCTTTAGATGTGTCACACATGCCGCTAATCCTTCCGACCACAACTTGTAATCAACCCTTCATTCCTGTTTCCTGTTTGAGAGACAAATTGTAAAACCTTCACTGCCAGACAAATTGCAAGAAAGGAAACGAACCATGGGGCAATTTTTTATAACCCTCACCGTCCCAACACAACGTATACAAAAGGAAACAAACTGTAAGATATTGATCAAAAGGATTATAATATCGATGGTCCCTGCACAAGTCAAAAAACGGACCTCTACTTCGAAAAAAAAAGAAAAAAAAGAAAAGAATAGCCAAAACATGCTAACCTCTAGATCTTAAAGCAAGCAGCCCAAAACATAGTCCAAAAAAATTAAGTAGTTGGTCGTGTCATTGTAGATAAACCTCTTCCCACAGGAATAACACCGGGATAGACATCATCCGCTACTTCCTCTTCTAAAGGAGCTGCAAAATGATAGTAAAATTGCGTAAGTAACCACTATTACATACTAGTACTTGAAAATGAGACAAATTTTTTTCTTCCAAAATGATGTGGTAAAATGGTGTTTTCTACTAATTTATCTACACTCAACATTTAACCAATCCACACAAGCCGAGACAAAGTTGACTGGTTTACTACAGGCACATCACCGCATTCTGAAGAGAAGAGCTGTTTGTTACCAAAGGAACATTTTTTCAGACGGATCTTGCAGTTCAAAATTTCAATTTCTGAAAGGAACAACATGTGTTGATGTCTATGTAACATATCAGAGCTTAAGGCTGGATTTGGAATTGGGATCCCATTTCTCACTTCTAAGTTTGAAATATTCTTTCGAGAATAAAATTTTTAAAACTCAGTGAAACCTAGGAAGTGAAAATTTTGACAAAAATCACTGCTCAAATTAGGAAAAGATGAAAGATGAAATCTGGACTTTAAGTTCCACAATCCCTTGGAAAAAACAAAGCAAGGTCCAATATTGACATCGGGAACATTACTACACCTGCTATATCTTGCGCACCCTGAGCACCAGCAATTCCAATACATGAATATAGAGAATTCTCGTCCACTTTCAACTGTTCATATGCAAGATATATATCCTCAATTGTAGCAACTTCATATAGAAATGTTAGGTCCTTGATACATGATAAGTCCTGGATCCACAATCAATATTAGAAAGAATACTTTAGAAAAAAGAATAAAAAATTATAAAATGTTGGCAGGACTAAACCTTAAACCTTGTTTTGTTTTGCATCAAAGTAAAAATTTCAATATCTCACACTTCAAGATTCAGATATTTCTATCTCACCTTCCTTGGAACAGAAGAAGCTTGTAAATGAGCTAATAACCCTAACCAGTAGGCATTTGACTTAATTTCAGCTTCATGTCTCATAAGAAGGGTTCGTTTAGCCTACATTAGAAAAAAGCACCAAATGAATTCTCAAATTTAAAATGCATAGCAAATAGCATGAAAATTTGAGCCATATTTGGAAATAAAATGAAGGCACCACGTGCATTTTAACCAGAAAGGTATCTGCTCTTCTTTAAGATACCATCACGGAGAAACACATTACAAAGCTCAAGAATCAGCTCATATGATCAGAAAAAATGAATAAAAGTAATCCAGTTCGAACACTGAGTGCAAACATTTAGCAGAAGCACTTGTGTCTAGAAGTGCTTCCAGTAAATTGTAATGTACAACAAGTCGGGCATTTAAATAACTAACCCTGTCCAATTCCCTCTCGGTAATTTTGTTGCTATGTAGACCTCTAAGAACATTCTTGCATGCATCAACAGCTTTGTGGACCTGCAAATCAATTTGACCTAAAACTTTTGAACCGAAGGAAACTGGCAGCAAAAATTAGATTGATTATATTACAAGAATGGAGCTCACACCTTGCTTGGAGTTGACGTGACAGAGATCACATACCATCCTAGTTTAAGCCTGTCAAACAAGTTTAATTCAAATGACACGTCATACGTCAAACCCAGAGAGTCTCTGACAGTGGTGAAGAGCCTGTAGAGGAAAAATGTAATCAGATTTCCGACCAAAAAACAATTGAAAATAACACTCTGTATTTAGTATGCATATATTCCAGCCCAAAATAGCATGTTGGCCTTGTCTAAGCCCAAAAAGTTACTTCAAGAATAATTTTAAGAGTTAAACTAAGATAAAATCAAGCGTAAGGATCAGGAGTAAGTCTTTTAAAGTTACTCTTGAAATAATTAGATTACTCTTCTCTACACTTCTGACCTTAAAGCTTAAAATAAAATAAAAAATACTTCTGAACATATGAATTGTATATTATATTTATATAAATAATTATATTGGAGTACAATATTATTTTAATCGTTGATAACTTCTCTTAAAAAAATATTGAAAACTAAATTAAATATAGATAATGATAGAATGAAGATATAAGTTAAGAAAATCCCTAGAATAGCTCGCACTAAAGAAAAAAATTATAAAAATAATCTCATTGAAGAATGTTGGTTGAAAATACTATCGGTCAAGATAGGTATTCTAATTTATAGGGAGAGAATATAAATTAAAATGACAAAAATTTAAATAGTGAATTAAGATTTATATAATTCACCTTATAAAAACAAAATTGCTGGGCTTTACAATTTCATATAATAATGACTCCAACAGATAGAATATTAAGAGATAACTTCACAATGCAGTCTATAAACGAAAAGAATATCCCAAGATATCTCTTAAAAAGTTAAAACATCTAATTCTTTTTCAACATTAAAACATCTGAGTTATTCCTTTGAAAATGAGCCTAAAAACTGTTGAGTGTCACAATATTTACAAGTTGACTTTTTAAAAAATATTATAATAAGTGTCTAAGAAGTGAAACCAGAGTAGTATCATCCCACTCTTGGCTCATATCCAAACCATGTCAAAGATGTGCCAGGCGGTTTCAAAGAGATATCCAAGTCAGAAAAAAATTATTTTATGATTGTGAAACGTGGAGGGGTGTCCAACACATGTCCAAGGCAAGTCCAACACACCATTCTATAGAGGTGTTTGTGCTTCCTAACTTTCTTCACAAAGCCAAGTATAGGTGAGCAGCGATTAGAAAGAGATACCTAGAGTTTATAATCTCAGAAAGCAGTCCCATAGTTATACCAAAGAAAAGAGGATGTCCACGTAGGCTCTTTTGCAAACCTTGTGTCTGTTGGGCATCAGAATTTGACTGATCATCTGTACAAGCCATTTCAAGCATTTAACAACTTCTGAAAACATAATTTTTGACGTATGATGACACAAGAAAATAAAAATCAACAAAGTCCACCATTGGTTGTTGAAGCATTATTAATGGACTCTAACAAGTATTTTCCATCGACAGTAAAACCCCAACGGTTTGGCGCTGGTCCAGCTATATAAGCACACGCCCTCTCATCAGTGTCCTTTAAAAATACCTGCAAAAAAGGTAAAAGTAAATAACCATCTCACAAGCCTAGTTCATTGATGTATTAACACCAATTCCAAAAGTATAAACACCAAATTTGACTAGGCAACTAAGGTTATGGTTGGACGAACTTATCCGTAAGGACTTCTAGAAGAGAAGTAAAAAGAAAAAAATTAAAATTGATTTCTTCACAAGTTAAAATTAGTTTATGCCTAAGCTAATTTGTAGAATCTCTCATATAATTTATCCGAAAAACAATATCTATTTAACTTGTGCATAAGTTAATTTAAACTTATGGAGAAGTCAATTTTCTTTTTTCCTTCATATTTCTCTCCTAGAAGTCCTTATGGAGAAGTTCACCCACACATGCCACAAATAATATACTGTTAACTTATCACAAAACAACATATGCAAAAAGTTAATTAATGCTTAGCTTCTCACTTCTTGAAACTGCAACCCAGATGGAGATGGTCGAAATACGGGTGGGTTGAATTCTAGCTCTCTTTCATGGTTTCTTGTGGCCTGAGCTGTGCCAAGGTAATCAAGAATGCAAGATTCAATGTCCTCCTCCGTGAAGTCTCCAACAATGCATACCTAAAGAAAAACAAAGAAATAAATAATATTTTAGTGTTTGAATTGAATGTAATTGTAAGAGAACCATGAATTTAACAAATTAACGATAACAGACCTCCATGTTATCACCAAAAAATTGATTCATCACTGCATCCTTTACAGACTGCAGGGTTAAATTTTCCAGTGATTTTGGTGTTGGCTCAATAAACCTCTCATCCCCGTCCAACATCGCTACCATGAGTTTGTGAGCAGTTGAGCGTTCCAAGCTCTTGGGGATGGATCGGTAATATGACAGATACAATTGCCTTGCTCTATCAAAAGCATCATCAACCCAGACACTATGCTGCATAACAGAGCAGAGATGTAGTTGAGTACATAAATGCAGTTATATGACCAGGAATTATTCATATAAAACATATGTGGATGAAAAAGGCTTTATAATAAATGGAAAGATGTTTACCTCAAGCACCATGTGAAGCAATTGAAAGGCTGCACGCATCCCATTGTCTCTTAAAGTAAAACGAAACTCCATTGAAATGAATTCCTCCGTAGATTCCAAGGAGCAATTTATCAGGTGATTTACACAGAAAAGTTCCACCTAAAATACAGGGCATTCATTAAATGGAAGTGAGATCAGTTCTGGGATACTGAAATTATCTGTGTAGATGACATTCACATCCATGAGAAGTCCAAATTATAGATTTTATAGTGGTGAAATAAAAAATGTGCGGAGTTCTCCTGACATGACGTTCACAAGTTAGCCATCAAAACAATGCAATAGAATTGGAAAATAGAAACATAACATTAAAATTTGGAATCGTCTATTACTAAGAAAAGATAGTTACCTGTTCCCTTGAGAAGTTACCAACACGACCTCCTTCACTAAGTGTCCTCACACCCACAATCACAGATCCTCTTGAATCGGAACTCTCAGCTGCTCGTCCACCACCAACAATCAACCTCATCACACCACTTTGTGTTTCAGTTTTTGATATCTAACAACCATAAAATGCATTAATAAGTTCAACATAACTGATGCTTCCTCTTTTTTTGGGGTGCAAGTCCAGAACTCTTTATGCCAATCTCAGATTGCATTTGCAGAATCAGCTAGAAATTGCATGGCATGTCACAAACATAATAGGAAACTGGAAATTAAGTTTTTGACAAGTTATCTCTCCTTACAATCCATTATTGCAGAAAAGACAAGACAAAGCAGTAGCAGAGTAGTGGACTTAACAATGAATGTAGACTGAGTCACCGATCTTAAATACACAATGCTGAGCACAATGACATAGCAAAGGAAAATAAGGAACTAGTATCATGAGAATCTCAAAATAAACTGACATCAAATACCTTATAATTAACAGGAATTCCATTTGAAAGACGGCGCTGGGTAATCCCAGTTTCCTCATCAAGAAGCTTTGTAGCATCAGTGTCAGGATTTACAGGAATAAAAGCCGGCTTGCGCAGCTTTTTCAGCTCTTCTAGCTTAGATGATTGTATAAGCTCTTTTGGCACCTCAAGCTATATTACATACATAAGCAATTAATTAGCTGAACAGCAATACTGTATATAGACTAGACACACCCGAATCATAAGAATTGGCTCTCATTACTAGAATTCACCATCTATAAAAAATGAACTAAATTAGAATCAGTGGTGGACTCATATCATGGCACATAAAGAATATAATCATATATCAAATGCAAGGACAAATCATCAGTAACTATGTGAAAAACAATTCTTCTAAAGCCAAATCAGGATCAACTAACAAGGAATTAAGCTGAAGGAAGATACCTCAGGCTCTGGCTGAATAGGTTCATCCAATCCAGCTTTGATAGCATCCGTAATCTCAGTGGATGATATCTTGAATTCTGTTTCACCAGCTCCCTCAATGTGAACATTTTTTGGAACACAAGCAACAATTGCAGCAGGAAGCGGTGCAGTAGGCTTTGCAAAATCAGCTATAAATTCTAACACATTGGCACCAACTGAATTGACCTGAACGAGAACATATTTTAAGCAAATGACTAGACTAGAAGGTACCAACTAAGCTTTTACGAGTTACAACAATTTTTTCTACGATAACTTTTAAACATATTAAATTTAAAAAAATTCGATATTCAATACATTACGTTTAAAATTTTCAATAGAAATTGAGAAAATGACAACAGAAGAACAGCAGAACAAAACAAAGAAAATAACAGAAATATGAAAAGATAAAGGAAATATACTGTTTAACTTAAAATTTCTTAAAGTAAAATCAATACAGTTGGCAATAATGTTATAGTGTTCCAAGAATTTTCTTTAAGACACTACGAGCTATAGGAAAACAATCTAACACCGAATGAGAAAAACTAAAACCTCATCTTTAGCAAGGAAGGGATGCACAAATAACTAAACAAAGCGAAAAATAATCAATCTTCTTATCTGGATAAACAAAAAAGTTGCACTAAGAAATTAAAAGATAGCAAAGAGATATCTACACAAGACCTTTGAATCAGCTCATGTCTGACACTTCTACAGTTCTATTTATGAGATGTCATAATAAAAAAGAGTCAAGAACAGCAAAAAGGGAGGACTTAAAGGTAATTAACAATCTGCACAAGATCCAATGGGTATCAACGAAATTACCTCCTCGAGGGTAACTGTCCCAGCAACAGCAAGTAAACTTTCATGCCCTTGTCTCTGGTCCATAACTTTATGTCCAAGAGCATCACTTTCCATGATAAAATCCAAGTTATCCACAGAAGGTACATTATCAATCATGGCTGCCAGGTGTTCACTATCTTTCAGAAGTGCATCTAAATAACGAGTCAATTCACCCTGAGTAACCCCAAACTCTTTAAGTCTCCGAACCTATATCACACAAATTTACATTAGAGACACTTACCGTAGAAAGAATTAAGGTAGCCTATCATTCAAGCTATTTGAAACCTTAAGCAATATAGTTTTCTCTGTGCAACACAAGACCTAAAAAAAGATTCTAGGAGCATTTGTAAGAGTTAAAAAAATTCATAAACTTCATGTGAGTTAATTGCCATAAAGTTGAGTCATTTTAAATCTTTCTATACTAAACCAAAGACTGAAAACCAGCAATTGAAAGTGGATCTTAAAATAGCAAACTGGAATGACCAATGGAAAGAAAAATACAAAAAACAGCTCTAATGCAAGCACAGACAATCAAAGCACAGCAAAAGAAACAAACCTCTTGAACAGCAACTCTAATTGCATTATGCCAATTCTTTGGTTCTGCGGTTATGGTTAGAGTGGTTACAGTGCATCCTTCCCTTCCAGAGTCACTGTGATCCAATTCAACTGAAGTGAATGGTGGATTTGAACTCTGTAAAATTCCATGGATTAGTAAACATTTAAATGATAGGGGATGGATAACAAGCTAGTAAAAAGTGATTTGTATTGATAAATTTGAGTATTACTATCAAGAAACTGAAATCCACAGAATCGAATCACTTGTTATCTCTGTCAATAACTTGGGCATACTTTACATTATAGAAAACTGGGTATAAATTACAGGAAAATTTAGGACCATGTTTCTCAAGAGAAAATATTTTCAATTTTCATTTATTGTTTTCACCAAAATGTTCACTTTGTTTCTTATTTTCAGATATATGTACAAGAAACAATGAAAACAACAAAATCAATCAATAAAAGCTAATTAATTTCTATAGTAGTCACATAAAAATGACCAGGAAAGATAACTGATGCAGATACAAAGAATTTCATCTCACCTTATATCTTGTATTAATTCGAAAATGAAGAGCAGACAAAAATATTCGTTTCATCAAGACCTGGCGCAAATCTTTATAAGTTTGAACCTTGTTCACTGGTATCTGCAAAAGATATCAAACACATAATTAATAAAGAGAAGAAACATAAATTTTATAATATCTAAAAGCACATCAATAAAACACTAAAAAAGGGATATGTAAAGAAAAAGGTATGGAAGAAGAAAACGGAGGATCACTAAGGAAATTTATAATATCTAAAATTATATCAACAAAACATGTTGAAAAAGATAACAACTCTTCGTACCTTGCAGAACATATTAATTGAAAAATTTTGAAGTAACTCATGTTGAAATATTTGTGGTGGCTTCAAGTCAGCACCACTTCCAGGAAGTGACCAATTATGCTTGACAGGAGGACGGACAGCTTGCCTTTCCTTATTGAATATTTTGGATTGATCCATAGCTGATCTTTCAATAGAATTTCCACCCAAACCAACGGAAAGCTTTGGAACAAGAAAACTGGCCATTGCACCAAATGCACTTGGAGTGGCTACAGAACCTTTCTCATTGTCTACACCAGTTTGTCCAAAAACTGTCTGTGTGACAACAGTTTATTGTATAAGATTCCTAAATATTATAACCATGATCAAAACCAAACTTATTAATTTGAAATGTAGGACATACTTCAATTTGGTAAACAGTCTTTGATATGTTATCAATATCCCCCACAATGTACAAGGTAGCATTTGCAGGGAAATACCAACGCTCATGAAACTTCCGTATTTTATCTGCATCCCATTTCTTTATCTGTTCTTCTAATCCAATGGGAAACCTTTTGCTCAGCTTATTTTCAGAATGCAGATGCTGTAACAACTGCAATTACAGAAAATAAAAGCAATGCAAAATGGGAAACGATAAATTTAGTCAATATTCGACGAAAACACAAAGTTGATAGCTTGAATTTCCTAGAGATATTTTGTTCCTCACCTGGCAATCAACTCGATACTCTATTGTATTCATCATTTGAAGCTCTGATAGTATAGCACGTCGTTCCTTTTCAATCCGAGAAGCAAGAAACTTTGGGTGGAAAGCTATCTGCATACATCAACAACGATTAGCTGTGAGTAAATGCTAAACTAGAAGTACAATATTCATATTTACTCTGTTGTGCCCAGTCAAGTAGAGTCAAAACCAAAGCATAAGACCTAGATCAAATGAAATATTGTTTTAAAGCAAATACAAGCATTTGTACAGGTGTGGAAGAGGCAATGGAAATTTCAAGAAAAAAAAAAACAAAGTCCAATAAAGCATACCTCATTCAAGGCATCCAGAACAAATGGAAGTAGATCCCCATCAGAATCCTGACAAACAACACTCATTTATAATCAACAACATAATTAAGTATTAAAATGTTCAATATGATTTAATGCATATTTACATATATCGGAAACAAGACAGACATCTTTAATTTCAAATTGTTTTAGATGATCAGTCCTAGTTACATTAAGCACTAAAGAATATGAAACCAGGAAGCAAGACATTGACAGATTTAAGATAGAAGCAGGGTACACTTGGATAAACTGTACACAGTTAAAATGTGTCACAGAAGAACTTTATCACATAATAAGCACACGAAATATGACTATCAAATTTTCTATCTATATAATTGTTGGAAAGTTGCCTCAGGTATCACTCAACCCCAGCCCACCTTAATTGCGGACTCTTTGATGGTTGCCTTTATTGCAATCTCAAGATAATATTCAATCTCACACTTACTAAAGATATGACTTAAGTAGAGCTTATAAAGCTTGGGCTTTACTAGCCTATTTTGCGAGGTTAAATTAAGATAATCTTCACTCTGCCATTGCATTCTCTCTCTGGAGAAGTTTCTTTCCTAGAAATAGAGCCCAATGGAATTTTAATCTAAATATCATCTTGAATCTCTTCTAAAGAAAACTATTCACATTGCACATCATTGACAAGGATTTTCCTCCGCTTGTCACAAACTTTAAGTGTCAGAACACTTTGATACCATTAGAACATTGGGATTTGGGAGTATCCATGACAATTTCTTCTTACAACTTAATTAAAAAATTTATACTGTTAGTCAAATACTATTATGTTCAAAATATGAACTGTTCCTATCCATTACAATGTCAATAATTTCCACATATTGCTTAGACAGAGGTACACAAGAAACATCATTTACCCTATTCTCATATGCATGATTAAATTAGTAATTAGTAACATAACAAAGTTGAATAAACGTCCAAAATCCTTAATGAAATATATCAAAGAAAAGAACAAATAATTGAATACATCACAACGAACTGCCCACCAAATGGCCCATACCTTGGTGCTTGTAGGAGCATGGATGTGAAACACTGTATGATGGAAATCAGTATATGCATTTGAACGTGCTCCTGTTCCCAGAAGCTTCTCGCGTTTTTTACTTCCTAGGAAAGCAACATGTTCAATCATATGTGCAATTCCTTGCTCATCCTCCTCCTCGTCTATTGATCCTGCGTGAACTTCCAAGTGTGCTTCGAACCTAAAATTGAATGAGTTAATACTAAGCACTTGAGAACAAGCAGATTCTAGAGAAACTGCAAGAAAACAATGTTTAACAGAGAATACGTAAAACTATATCATATTTGACTGTATCGGTTTTGTTAAAAAATCTCTAGAAGTAATGTGATAGCAAACTAAATTATTCAATTCAAAGTGTTGATGGTATACATACATTTCAAGTAAGAACACTTCACAAAACATATTTCAAAACTAAAAAATATGAACTGCCAACATAGCATTCCCGCAAAAACAAATAGTGATGAACACGAGAGCAAGGCACTGAGACGAAGCGCCACAAGGGGAATTGTAAAACACAAAAGTAATATGCCTCAAACATGCGTGTGGATAAGAGATGTCAAGATACCTTTATCGCATCCTTGAAATTGGTCATTGATATACAAACTCAAGGATGAAAAATCGGCAATTCCATAGAAAGACGTTCTAGTTTTGAAAGGAATTCATAAAAATGATTAAACTTGCCTTTTTGGTGGAACTTTATTTGGCAAAATCAGATAACGTAACCCATTCTTCAGTTGACCACGATGCAACTTAGGGTGAGACGGAAGTTCAGAACTTAGAAACGCCTCTATCTGCTCTAGTTCATTATCATATACACTTGAATCTTGTTTATCAGCAATACCATCTGGCCAGGTTGTACTTGCTGCATGTGGTTCGTCTGGACCTACAGTTGCACGTGGAATTTGAACCTGCTTGACAGAAGAAAATCCATTAACACAAACATAAACTATGCCCAAAATTGGATACAAGAGACACTTCTCCAGTTTAATTTTTATTCGGATAATAAGAAGAGTTTTAAAAATCTTAAAGGCCAGAGATAGAAATGACTCAGTTCTAATATTACCACCAACAAACACCACAAAAACAAAACAAAAGTAAAAGAAAATAATCACAGATTAAAAATTAAGACTATCAGCTAAACGAAGCGAGAAAACTCACAGGAGAACGATGGAGTTTACTGTTAGAGAGGCGGAAACAAGACTTGTCGAGAAAAGCTCCAGGCACAAACGTCGAGATATTGGAATGGCGTTTCCTCGGAAGACAGCAAGAGGCACAAGTTGGTTGCAGCAGCAAAAACGAGGGTTCCCCGTCGAGGAAAGCGTGGCCGCGAGGCTTGTTCCTTCGCAATCCCAACCCGCCAGAAAGAACCTTGAGCCTCCTTCTTTCACTGATAGGGAAACACGAATTAGGTAGTGCAGAGGTGGAATTGGACATTGGAAGCATCGGCAAAAGAAGAAGAGAGAGAGAAAGAATGAGTGATACCTTGGGAGAGAAGATAGGAACAAACGGTTGTTCCGGAATCGAGTGCGGAAACGAGTAGAGGAGGGCGCGGGAGGGTGAAGATGATGGTGTGGGAAGGCGAGGCCACTTCCAACGACGGAGAGAGAAGTTGAAGTCGAAGCAGCCATAGCCATAGCTAAGGCTCACAGAAAATAACAGAATAGAGAGAGAAAGAGAGAGAGAGGGGGGGAGGGTATTACGGTGGTTATATAGACACCGCCACCCAGCTCGGAGTCACACAGACAGAGGGACACGGAAATGGACGCAGCCTCTCGATTTTCAGATTTTTGTTTCACTTCTGCATCCTCTACTTTCCATATGTGTGTAGCTTATAATTCTCACGTGTAAACATTTTATTTAGATTTTTATTTATTTATTATGTTTCAATTAATTTGTCTTTTGTCTGGAAAATAATTATTGAAAATTACTATTATTTTTTATTATTATTGTTATAAAGGATTAAATCAACCTTTTTCCAGTTTCCTTTTTACTTTTATGAATCCAATTTTTCCTTCTAACCACAACTAGTTCTAGTTGTATTAACCACTATTAACGAATTCAAATGGACTGTCCTAATTAAACTTTCATTTTATATTAGTTTTGTTTCTAACTTAATCATATAATTCTTTGATTTCAATTTCCAATCACATTTGTTTCTATTTTTTTAAATATTTAAATTAATTAACTCATTATCACAAAAGAAAATCAATTATGGGTATACATGGATTTATTTCATAAGTACTTTTAAGAAAGAAAAATAAAAATAGGTTTATTAATAATCTAAGCTTAACTTACACATACGTTAAAATAAAAATTATAACAACAAACCTTTATAAATTAACTTATTCTTGCTTCGTTCGTCAGGTCAAGAACAGGCAATTGTCCTGGATAATCAGAGATCTACGGATTATATTTGATGTTGTCATGAAAGATTTATTATTGCTTATGAATCATTTATTTCAAAGTTTGTGCTTTCTAAAGTTTGAGACCCCAGAATCAGCATTCATTACAGCTAACTACTGTATCAAATCTGCATGTCCTTTTAAGTAACAATGATCAACAAAATCACAAGTTTCATTGTTCGCATACACTAAAATATTGTTATTATCACCTTCTAACAGTACATGTGAATTCACTGGAACGAGGAAGTTTATTATAACATCGTAGTAAGAAATAATTTCTGGCATGAATAGTGAGGTTGATTGATACAGAAACAGAAAACTAAAAAAAATTAAACAAAGTTAAACACACTCATAAGCAGAACATTCCACTGCTACGTTTCTTTTGTTGGGTGTTGCTGAGACAAGAGAATGGCTTTCTTTACACTTTGCCCTCCTTGAGATCTTCCTGCTTCCGTTCTTGCACAGCCTTGCAGCCACTGACTTAAAGCCACTCCTCATGAAGCTTACTATTGCAGTGAGAATCTCTCTGAAATGTGAAATTGAAATTACAATTCTCGAAAATAATTTAGGTAAAAGTATGCATGTGGCTCAAAAACCCAACAAATACTAAAAGGTTAGTCAGTTAGGCAGCCAAAACTAACAAGACATTAATGTTTAACATCGAAAATCAGTTAACAATCTTTTTTACAATAGAAAGACAACAGAATTAATTGCTGCACGTTATACCTTATCTAAAACAACTAAGAACAAAGAAATGAAATACTTTTCACATATCAAGTTCAAACGTGTGAATATAACAACAAAGAATAGGAAGACCCTTATTGGTTCAAGGACAACCTTGTCAAGGTTCAGAAACTCATCCCAGTTAAGATTAATAGCGCAAAATTTTCTACACTATCTAGAACAGGATTCGTCTAAAGCATCAACATATAAGACCGGTGTGAACAAATGAGGGATAAAATATGAAAGGAATTTTGTACTTACAAAGGTGAGCAAGGAGACCGACCCCCATTTACATAATACAAGAATAAGAAGGAATCATAATGTTGGCCATTGATCAAATAAAATCCCTGCAACCTTCTCACACATTTGAAAGACATTTTCTTGTACAAATTGATTGCAGGGTTATTGTAAGAGATTACATGCAAGTAGACAGCTCGGCAGGTTGGAATACTTGAAGCATATTTTATGACTTCCCGAATCAGAGAAGAAGCTGAATAGAAAGCACAAATTAGACTGCCAATTATACAATTGAGGACTTCAAAAAACTTGAAGTGCAAGACTCCTACCTATTCCAAAACTTCTATATGCTTCCACGACTCCAAGCGTCAGAACATAGACTAAAGTTTGGTCAGATTTAGCTGAGTCATATCCAAGCATATCCACTATCTACAAGAATAACATTCATGCAATAAAATTCACAAATAATCAGCAAACAAACAAATTAAGCTTTCAAACATTTACACTTTAAGTATACCCTATGGGACAGTTTGAACAGGTTAATTACAAGCAAACTCAGGCTATGTTTGGTTTTCAGTTTGGGGTTCCCAACTCAGCTTCCTGACATGTTTGATTACTTTTGCAAGGAAACTTAGTTTTGTAAAAGCAAATTTGGGTTACTTTTGCAAACTTAATTTTAACGAAAACTTCAATCCAATCAAACATTAAGTTTCAGTAAGTCATTAATTAAATTTTAGCAACAGCAACCTAATAAAATAGTCAAACCACATGAGCAGACTATGGATATCAAGATGTACATAAAACTAGACAAAGTTTGTCTGTTATATTGAGATCAAAATGTTGATCGAACCAGACTACCAATTTTAAGAGATTTGTCTTGGTGTGTTTCCATGGATTGTTCATTTAGACATTCATCTTAGGGTTTAGGGTATTGAAAGGTAATTTTCCATGATCTTTGGGCCAAGAAGATTGATTAAACACATTTCAAATAAACTTTCCAACAAGAACATGCTACATAACATATCCCCTTATAGCCAATAAATAAATCACAAAACATTCAGAGTAGTAGAAACGCAACACATGTTCTCTTTTCTGCACAAATTTTAGGCTTTAGCAATGGACAGATAACATTTTTTTAGTATGCTTCAAATAATTAGACAAAAGGAATATAACTGTACATAAATAGGATCACCTCGCTTTCTTTTGCAAGAACAATCCGTGCTGTTACAAATCCAATGAGTTCGTCACTACGACCATCAGAGCGATTGCTGTCAACAGCTCCCCATGACACAATGTCACGTCCATTTACCACATCATGGAAAAAAGTAGATTCATACCTGAGCATTGTAGATATGTTTGGGTAAACACAATTTCCAAACCTCAAAGTGAACGAAACAAGAGATGATCTCACCTGATAGGAAATAATCTGCCATGGATTTGCTCTAAAATGTCAAGGTCAGAAGGTCGAATAGGCCTATAGCATATTTTTGGTTGACTAGACACTTTCGGGTTTACCATTGAGACTTTTTCACTTAATCCCCAGCAAATATCTGATATACTAGGAAAAGACGTGCAATAGCAACTGCTTCCATTTACACACCAACAGTGAAAAGGGCCATTGAATAGTTGCTATAACTGTAAATTAAACAATAGCGTCAAAAACTTTTCATATGTATTATAAATACTGAACTGAAGAGTAAAACGTGTTTGTTTTATGTATGAAAATTTTGGCTCAAATGCTAAAGGAGTTTCCTTTTCTATAAGTGTCCATTTGGCACACAGAATTAGGCATGGAATTCCAATTTGACCTAGGAGTTTTACTTAAGACGTTCAGAAATCCTTTCAGAATTTGAATCACATTTTCAAGTTTCAAACTTAATATAATTATAATACAACTAAAACCAACTATTCCTAATTTATTACTTTATAACTCAATTCAAAATTTCATCTCCACATTTCAACCTCTCTCCTTTATTTTGTTACTCTTATTATCACCATTGTTGTTATAACTACTCTCAACTTGATCATTGTTGTTATACAAAAAGGGCATATATATACACAATCCTAGCCCAAAATAAGCTGCATGGCCTTAAGAAACCTCGAAAATAAGAGTATTTTTACCAAAATCTTTAAACTAACAGGCAGAAGTGGCTCCAAAGCAGAAGTTCAGACTCACTTTCAGTACTAACCAAGCACTCCAAACAAAATAGTCATGAGAAAGTAATAGCCTTACAAAACAACAGCAAGTGTCCAGTCAGTTGTTCATGAATTACAGCAGCAAACAAAACATTCAAAGAAAGATTAACAAAATAAAAAAAACAAATACTCTAGAAGAATCCAAAAGTCCAAACTCTACTCGCATAATTGGAGTGAAATCAACTCAATTTGATTCTGTTCACGGACTTCTAGACTAAGAGCCAAGTACAACTTTGATTATTAAATTCCCCTCCAATGATCTTGAAAAGATCCAACATGCCTTCCCATCTCCTAGCAAGAGACATGCATCAACACTTCCTACATGAAAGAAGTTAAAACTGGCATCTCCCTCTTCAGCCCTCCTAAACCTGGATTTTGACCTTCAACTTTTCTCAATTCCTCAAACAACTTAATTGGGTTGACCTCAAATTTCTCAACCTAAGCAACTTCCTTCAAAAGACAACACTCAATTCAAAGTATAATCTACCAAAAAAAAAACATCTTTTTGGAAGTTTCCCACATATCCAAAAACAGTATTAAACAGTTTTCAGACAACAAGAATATCCTAGTCATGATCTCGTATCACAACTCCCTTTCCTAAGGTCAAAAGATTCAAGATTCAACAGCCAAATCAAAGTACAGTAACTCATGCAGCACAAAAATTAAAAAAAAAAAAAAAAAAAAAAAAAAAAAAACAAACAAACTAAAACCATAATGTAAAAGTTGAACAGTAATCGTAACAACCTTAGTTCAAGACAAACATGAGATTAAGATTGTTTGAGAGAACAAAGATTTATTCGGACGGAGTGATCGAGGGAACAAAGATGGGATTTGAATCGGAAGGAAGAGAAATTGGGTAGATTTATTCGGGCGAAGGTTTGATGGAATATTGGGATTGGCATATAGGAACCATCACCTTAACACAATCATTGCTTTATGCTATGTTTATGCTTCCCAATTCAATTCCTTTCACCCTTAACTCATAACAAAGGAATGAATCTATCTAACAACCCATCTCAACCTTCACCCATTCTTCTCTTTCTTCCATATATATTTTTATTTTATTTTAATTTTAACTTTTTTTATCCATTTTATTTTATTTGTTGTCTTTGGTATGCACAAGTATTCATTGGATTATTGTTCAATGATTTTGCTTTAGGATCTTGTGATTCTTTCATCACATGTTAATTTGGTTGTGACTTAACAATCATAAGTTTGCATGATTAATATTAATTTATAACTGATGATTTTTTTTAATATATATTTTATACTTCTATTTTATTCTTAACTATATTTCAAAAATTGAAAAACAAAAAACTAAAGTAAACTATCTAACTGCAACACATTAACAATAAAATATAATATTATTCTAGTTGTTATATTATTATCTCTTTTATAATTACAATGACATATGGATTACCTTTTGATACAAATCAGGACAGTTCATTCTCATTAGTATTTTACAAGGTATTTTAAGTGTTTAATCAAATACATTATTTATTGAGTTGGAGATTGAGTTTTGGGGATGAAATATACTTTTACATTTAATTTATTATTTATATGTTTTATAAAAAAATTAAGAAAAATTACATGTGTGAAACATTTTTTGCACTAGTTTTTTATTCAAATATTTTGTAAAGTATTTTTAGGGGATAATTTACTCTGTGAGATTTTAGAATATTTTTCACAAATTTTATACTTATATTTTATATTTTACATTTAATTTTTTTTATTTCAATAATAAACTCATTATAAATGAACTTTCTCTATAATTGTTAGTTTTTATTAAAACAAATATAACTTTTCCATATGAAAATTAGTAATTTGATATGTAGTTATTTTATATTTATAAACATCTTAAAAATTAGTAATTTTTTAAGTATATTCATTTATATTTATATAATTTATGAACTCTGTTTTCTTTTAAAAATTAAAGAACAAATGGTTAGTGAATAATAAGATATAAGAGGAAGAGAGAAAATGATAAAAAACATTGGTATAAGCCAGATAAAAATTATATATTTAGTTTTGTTTATATATTTGCTTATCTTAAAATTATAAAAAAAAAAAAAAAATATATATATATATATATATATATATATATATATATATATAACATTTAAAATTCTCCTTAAGAATATATGAATAATAATAATAATTTTATTTTAAACTTTTCAATTAATAATATAATATAAATTTATATGTTATATGTCAACATTATTATAACTATATATCGTGTTCTTGTTTCTAATGGTCTATATTTTTTATAACATAAATTAAAATAATAAAAAAATTTAATATAAAAATTTATTAAATTTAGATTAGTATATATTTTGTTATATAATATATATATATATATATATATATATATATATACCATGCCTAAGTCGGTAAAAAAAAATAATGATGGATTGAATTGATATAAATAAAAGGTTGTAATTGTACTCTTTTTTAACTGTAATTGATATTGATTAAATTATATATTATAACTATTTTATAACATTTGTCCTGTAATGCTTATTTGAAGTTGATATTACTTCAATCAAGTAATTCTTTTAGTTCCAAAAATTTTGAATGAATTTAAATTTAATTTTCAGATTTTTAAAAATAACATTATAATCTCTGCAGTTAAAAAAAAAAAAAACTAAAACACAATTAAATCTTTGTTTATATTAATACTTTTAGCACATGTATTACTATTTTTGATTAATACTAATATTATCTTGTTACTGATTTTAAATTAAACAACTGTGTTTGCTGTCTTAATAATTCCATTACAAAACTGAATTGTTAACCAATTTACTGTTAATTTAATTGACAAACAGTTGTTTCCTTTTGATAATATAATGGAAAGTGAGAGGATAAAAATAAGAAAATAAAAGAATACAAAAAGAAAGAACTAAAATATTAGCAGAAATATTGAAATATATACATCTAAGGTATATTTAGTCTAACACTCCTATTATAAGGAGCAATTTGTAGAAACAAAGGAAACTGATAAACACATTACATTTACAATTATGTGTAGTAGTAAGTTATGTGCATTCAAAGGTACGCTCCTGTCATAAACCGATGTTTCAGGACAGCTTCAGCAGTTGGTCTTTTTCGAAAATCAGCATTAAGCATTGTCTGGAATTCAAGACAAACAGAATGAACTTCAATTCATTATACATTTACATTATATATAAAACTAACTTTAGTTGTCAGACAAAAATACCTGAAGTAACTCCCAACCAGCACCATCTCCTAGATCCAGGAACTCAACTGCATTTACCAATCTGTCATCTGCTAGACAATACCTGCCAAAGAAGGAAAATAAAAGATGAGACACAAGCAATGGCCTAATGAAGAGTAATACAGACTTTCAGAACAGTTTATCCATGCAAGATTAAACCATAAATTAAAGTATGAAGGTAGCATACTCTCGTGTTGCTTCAAGATCAAGTTGGAAGGTGTTCTCCAAAAGCCTCTAAATTTCATGACCAACAAAAACCAGTGAACATATTGTCTTACAAGAAGGAAAAGAATTATCAGCTACCAAAGATGAAGTTGTATTGGCAGCATAGCTTACTTGCAAGGATAGGCTATCCATTACACCAGCCTCACAAAATGGAACAAAAGCCAAGTATGCGAAAAGAAGACCTGCTTCATATCTGCATTGGAACTCATAAAAGAAATAGGTAACCTGAAAAATATGCTGAAACAAACTTCTGCATTGACCAAAGTTCTGACACTTACATGTCATCAGCTATTCCAAAAGCTCTTTTCTCCATTTGTGTGAATGCACCAGCAACTCTTGCTCGTCTCCAAAGCCCCTCTGCAAGCTGTCCTGAATCATCTAGTTCCTTGTACCTACAGTGATGTAAGTATATGTAGTGCTATCTGTATTGTAAACTATTTCAGCTTGTAGGTAGAATGTTAGCACACAGCAAATAAAGCAACAAATTGAACACTAGAGTCAGTGAAACCAAACCCCACAAAATGGACTAGGAAATCCCGAAATACAAAATAGATGAAGCTATATCCCAAGAATAAAGAAAAGTCAAACAGATTACACCAATTATTACTAATAAGCAGCACACAAAATCAAAGTTGGGTAAATGATAACAAAAAAAGGAACAAAATACAACATTTTTTTCATGAGATGTATATGTTTTATCAATGCATTAACAAAAGGTAAATTCAAGACAAAAGAGCTCGACAAGCCATTACCTTACCTGATATTAACAGAAAAGGCTAGATCCCGGAGTCTAGGAATCAAATAAGAACCTTCTTTTTCTGAAATTGTGCTGCAACCACATAAAAAACACTTAAAGTTAGGGTGAAAGGTATAAGCCAAATGAAAAAAATCTTGAACCAATTAATGCTTGATAATTTCATACTTAAGAACCACAGAAAATGGTCCTAGACTTTGGTGCAATCTATCATGGTCATGCAAGTAAACTACACCCTTCATGACACCTTGAAGCAGTTTTGTAATAAAATTTTGCCTCCTTTTGATTGTTAGTCCTTGTTCAAAGGGATTCCAAGATGACACTTCTCGGTTTTTCGATAGCCTCTCGCTTACAATTTTTGCATAGTCTGCCACGCTATATTTCCCATCATCACGAAATGCAAGCCACTGGATCAAACATATTACTCTCAACATGGTTAACAGAATTAGAGCCACTGCATGTCAAGTTAAAGAATTTATGTCAATTTCAAAGAACAAACCTGCTCTCCAGTGGTTGTTTCAAACCCACCTACAAGCACCACAAGATGCTGAGCAATACCTTTAGAACTGTTCTGCAAGAAAAAGTATAAACAAGGAAGAAGGATTAACAGAAAAGACTACAGAGAGAAAAGTAATATGAATTCACATTTATAAAGGATAAAATTAAGTAAAAACCAATCCATGTATCCAATTCCCTCACCTGAAGAAACAAGTGTGTATTCAACTCATTTGCAGCGAGTGAATCAGCCACGACTCCCCCAGCTCGCCTTCCAGGATAAACCTTCATTGCCATTTGTCAAGAATTTCTACGACATTAACACGAACAAGTGAAGTGGTAGATTATGATACTACTTACTACCTTAAAAGTAACCGGAGTTCCAGATAGTGGACCCCGAGAAACCCTCCCTTCATAAAGCCTGCAACACAACCACACTACCATGAGTGTGTATTATCATTATAGTATTCAAAAAGGGCACCCCACATTCCAAAAATGCTTCTTTTAACTCTGATTTACTCAAAGAAAATGAGCGGTTCAATCTTCATCAAACAGTTCCATGTTGTAGAATGTGTGAATGCAAGGAAAAACAAAGTTCATTTTTTGAGATTGCCTACTTGATTTTGACATTGCCTTCTCCAACATCTTGAGTTTTCAGTCCTCCCAAGTCCTCAAGCGAATAGTCATTGCCAGGCCCAGAGGGAAAGGCAGAGTAGCTGAGTAAAATTTCATAAGAAAAAAAAAAACGCTACTTGTTAATAGGCTAATTTTGAAAGAGCTCTTACACATTAAGCTGTGCCTGATTAAAAATTTCAACTTTATGGAAAAATAAATAAACTGATTGCATTTTTTGTTTCCATTGAAATATTTATGGAGAAGTAGGTACCTGGTGATGTTGATGAAGCCATAGGTGCCAATGGGTCGACCCACTTGGAAGGAGTCGGAGTCGGTGAAAAAGGGCAACTTGGCTTGAATTATGGGAGAGTGGAAGTAGAGAGTGGAGGTGGTGGTGGATCTGGAGGAAAGGAGCAACTGGGTCGTGCGATTGCGAAGACAATGGTGGAAAGAGAAGCACTGAAGAGGAACCACCACAACCATGTCTCTGATTCTTTTCTGTGAGTCTGTGAATGTGAATGAAGAGGAAGATGAATGTAGTGCCAAACGGATAAGAGAGAGTTCAGTGAGATTGTGAAAGTATCTAAAATAATTACTATAATATAATTATAATAATATAAATCAGAAAATATAGAGTTATTATAATTGATTTATTTTGAGTATTTTAGAAAAAAAAAAGTATAAGCAAATTAATAATTTAGATTCTCAGTAGAATTCGATGATGATGATGCTTTAACTGATAACTTCATTTATAGCTAGAGTGTATCATAACATCAAAGTGCTTAAAATTTATTCGTTCTTTATGCAAGAGATAAATTTGGTTATTTTAGAAAACGTAAGTTTAGTAAAATTTTGAATTAATTTTGTTTTGTATGAATGTAATGTTTTATTCAGATAAACTTTATTGTTTAATTTTGTGTTGTTGGACAAATATTTGTATTGATGTGTATAGAGATGTATGAAATTTATTAAAAAAAGTATGAAATTTTATATTCATTGTTATATTAATTAGATAATTTTATCTTGAGTTTAAAAGATATATTAATATTTTTTATTTATCGCGAATTTGAGTATCGCTATAATTAAGAGTCTTATTTTCTTAATGTTGTTTTTTAGGTATTAACGAACAAGTTAATTGAAATATGTATAATATTATTGATTAAAATATTAAAAACATAGATAATAAAAAAAAAAACGAATATAGACTAGCAATGGACGAATATTTATTTACTAATGATCAAAGAAGTATTACAGTTTTAATGTGAAAGAAAAACACAAGAAATTAGTCATCACATTGTACTTCATTTAACTTAAACTTTGACATGTTAAATTTTTATGGATGTGTTAGTGTAATTAAAAAAAATTATCAACTAAATAATAAACGCTCTCTTGTGTATTTAGGTGTGTTTAGGTATATAAGATCAAACTCAAAAATTGAATAATATTTTTTATGAAGGTAGTTTTATCTGTTTCGTTCTTCCATTTTATAATGATCATCTTTTTCGATTTCTTTTAAACAACAACTTTAATTCGTGTTGGAATTCACACATAAGTCATGTATTACTAATCATTTTGGTCTGTTATCTTCTAGTGTAATTGAAATTACTCCACCTTTAAAACTTTAAAACCCATCGCTAACACTTTTAATGCGAGTGGGTTACAATTATTACAAATACATTCTAATAAGGGGGTTACACTTTTGAAAAATACATGTTCTTCACTTCCAACAAGTTTTTTTTTTTTTTAATAAATATTGTGTGATTTGATGGTAATCTAATATGTTTATGACAATATAGATGAAGTTTGTGTGTGTTTTTAATATGCAACTTTTCTCACAACTTCTTTTACTTTTGTTGTAACATGCAACTTTTTAACATTCATGGATAACTTAAGTGTTTTCGTATGATAATATTTTGAAAGCAGGTTTAAGTTTTAGTTAAAAAAAATTTGAGATTTTTATATGAACTTTTTAAACTCTAAATCCTAATTTCTAACGTACAGTTTTTAAGAAATGTTATAAATATTTGGGTTTTTATTCATATAACATATTAAAGATACATCAATTAAAATGTAAAATTTATTTTCTTTTTATTTATATTAAAAGTTGTATACAGATGTCAAAAGTTCATTTTGTTGTAAAAGTTGTACATCAACGTAGGAGTTTTATTTCTTAAAAAGTTGAAAACAAATTATATTAAAAGCTTAATTACTTATGGTCGTACTAAAAGCTGTAAATCTTTATATACAATAACTTAATTTATTATCAATTATGTTAAAATTATGTTAAAAGTTGTATATTAAATCATGTTAAGAGTTTAGTGATAAAAAATTATATCAAATGTTGTGCAATTATATATTGTATAATTTTAATTGTTTTAAACTGTGTCAAGACTTATATCATAATCTTTATTAAAAGTTTAATCACTTTTAAGTTGTACTAAAATTTATACAAGTTACTTATGTTAAACTATGTTAGGAGTTTAATTATCAATAATTATATTAAAAGTTATGCTTTATATATAGCATAATTTAAATTAATTTAAATTATGTCAAGAGTTATACAATAATTTTTATTAAGAGATTAATTATTTTAAGTTGTATTTAAATTTGCACAATTTACTTATATTAATAAGGTTATGAAATCTTTATTGATCTCTTGTTTATATAAAATGGATTTTTTTAATCTCTATGTGATTTTATTTGTTTTTTTATCAGGTCTTATATCATAAATTTTTGGAATAACATCATTATTTGCAAATCCATTTTTTCCTGCTTTTTCATTAGGACTAGTTTTTGTTTATATACTTTTATTCTATATTTTATCAAACTCTTATTTTATAGTCGGTTTACATTTACTTATTCACATAGTTGTTATAAATATTTTAATAATATTTCATGTGATATTTTATTTTATTTTAACTTTTGTCTAACTTATCTTATTCTTAAAACAATTTGAAGGTGGTTGTAAATGCATGGGTATCAAAGGTGCACTTGTAAAAAAAGTTAAGTTAGAACTTTAACTTTAAGGATGTGATTCCATGCAGATTTGTGTGGGAGACACACACTTGTAAATAAAGTGTTTAAAATGTTTAATAATAGGATTATAGTTGTGTCAACACGAGTGTATAAAAAGTTATAGTAGAGGTTGAATCACAAGACTATGATTAAGTTCACATGAGTGTGAAAAAATATATTTATAACTATATCCAAACTTTGGACATACGAACATAACCATATCCACATTTGTGTGGAAAATATACTTATAAAAAAATTGTGCCATATATTTCTACTACATGAATATGGTTGTATTTATATAGATATAACAAATATATTTATATAAAAAATATACTAGATATTTGACCATGTGATTATTATTATATTCACAATAGTGCATGAGATATAATCATGAGAAATTGAACTAAAGATTTGATAATAATATTATGATTGTATGTATGATCGCGAATGTTACACCTATAACAAAAATTGTACTATAAATTAGATAATAGGTTAGTGATTAAATCTAAATAAGTATAAAAGATGCATTTATGTAGAAAATTATATTATATGTCTAATGTCAAAATTATCATTGTGTTAAGGAAAAAAAAACATGCTTCAAAAGTTATTCTAAAAACTAATTTTCAAAGACATGATAATATAAAAAATTATCCTTCAAGTTTGATCACAAGGTTATTCATATAATTACAAGAAATTACATTTGATACAGTTAACTATTTTTACATAAATGTAATAAACATATTGATAACTTTTTTCCATACAAATATAAAATATATACTCAAGTAAACATTTTCAACCAACAATGATTCACAAATGTTTAGTGGAATTCGATATCTCCTCATATAAAAATATTTTCCTAATTATAAAAAATAATCACTTTGAGAAAAGATATAGATAAAATAAACAAATTTTCTTTTTATTTTATGACTGAAAAATAATATTCGTCGTCGAAATGTTGATTAAAATTAATAAAATTATCGACAACAAATATTTTACAAGAAGTAAAATTTAAAATAAAAAACATTAAAACATTTTTTTCTCTGTTTCGAAAACCAAGAGAAAAATATTTAAAAAACAACCAAAAAAATCAATTAAACTCCAATCTTATCCTAACACGTTTGCTTTCTAAATTTGTATTTTTTAAACCAAAAAAAAAGAAAAACTCAATCTCCTTAAACAACAATTATTGCTAAAAAAATATCACAGTGAAAATGAATTAATTGTCATTGAACGATTGTTTATTATTTATTATTACTAAGATTTGAGTATGCAATGGCAGGAATTTCTTCTTTTGTTATCTCCGAGTGTTATATCTTGAAAATCATAAAGAAAAACAATCATAACCCAAAATATTAATATCCTAACTATTATATTTTTAATTTAAGATATTGATATATATTATTATATTATTAAAATGTTTCTCAAGTGAGTGAATTTCTCTGTGAGTATCAAACTATCGTTTTCTCTCCATTTGTACTAAATTAATTAAACTTATTTTACATTAAAAGCCATCAAAGTAATGAGTTACACTTATATGGTGTGAGAAACATGACAGGATAATTTTTCTAATATTTAAAAAGGTAAAAAAAAAATTTGTAAGAGGACTGAAAAGGAATTAGAGAAAACAAAAATATCAACTTAAGCAAATAAATAAATAAATAAATAAAATAAATAAATGCACATGAAAGAAATTTGGAGTGTCTGATACTTTCCGTTTATCTTCTTCTTCTTCTTCTTCTTGTGTGTGCAATAAAGGCAAAACCTAAAGTTTGGTTCAGGCATAGGAATCAGCGTTGATCTGTTATGGAGGGAGCATCATGGAACAGCACTGTTTGTGTGGCACCGTTTCTCAGCAAGACCTACGACATGGTCGATGACCCTTCTACCGATTCGGTCGTGTCGTGGGGCGAAAACAACAACACCTTTGTTGTCTGGAACGTTCCCCAATTCGCCACGGACATCTTGCCCAAACATTTCAAGCACAACAACTTCTCCAGCTTCGTCAGGCAGCTGAATACTTATGTGGGCATCGCAACACTTTTTCTCCGATTATTTCTTTACTATATAGTTCGTAGTTCTATTGCTAATTTCATCTTTTAATTTTTTTTTTCTGTTTCGTTGTTGTTGTGGGGTCGATGGATTGAAGGGTTTTGTTTTTTTTTTCTATTGGGTTTTTATATTATGGGAAACCCTATATTGTCGTTTTATTTCATTCCATGTAGCACGTTCTAGCTTTCGATACTGTGGCGTCTCATTGATTGGTATGAATCTCGAATTTGCAGGTCAGTATTACACCTTCATTGGGTATGCTCGACTTTAGTAAATTTGGCTTAGCTTCGCAAAATTTTGGTTAGATCTGAGTTTGCATAGTAAGTTAGCAAAGTGAGTTCAATTTTTGTTATACCTTTTTTTGTGTCTCTTGTTATAGGTTAAAGTATGCCACTTTGTGTATCGAGTTTGCTGACCCTTGATTAAGATGCTGCCAGTCTGTTTTCCTTTCTTTCTTTTCTTTTTTTTCTTTCCCCTGTTTCTGAACTAGGTTTTCGTTGTATAGGAGTTAAGTGTAAGTTGTGATTAAATACAATTTCCCCTTCATGGAAGATATTGCGAATAATTTTGGCTTACCATGATTGAAATTGCCCCTGCTTGGCGTTTGGTTGTAAGACTGTCTGCTTAAGTTGAAAATCTGGTGTGATTGTGGTAGCTTTAGGGTAGGTTGATTAAAAAGGGGTCATATAATATAATTTAGAAACTTGTGATTAAAGACAACCTTTGGTTATGTGCTGTACAAATATATTGCAATGATGTAATAAGGACATAGTTTGTGTCAAAATGGTCCTTGGTTTAATTAATCATCACAAAATTTATTCCACTGCTATATGAGAAAATTTACTTGTATCTCACGCACTCATCCAGAATATTGTTTCACATGCCATCTCCCTTTCATAAGTTTTTAGTATTACGTGTAATTTTAATCAAGCTGGATTACTTGTACAGTTTACACGTATTGTCTTCTCTTAATCCATATTATTCAAGGATCTCCTTTTGATTGATAAACAGGGTTTTAGGAAGGTTGATCCTGATCAATGGGAATTTGCAAATGAAGGATTTTTAAGAGGGGAAAAACATCTTTTAAAAAGTATCAGTAGGCGTAAATCTGCTCATGTAAACGGTAGTCAACAACCATCTCAAGTGCATAAATCAGCTGTTAGAGCATGTGTTGAAGTGGGGAAATTTGGGCTTGAAGAAGAGGTGGAAATACTGAAAAGGGATAAGAATGTTCTTATGCAGGAACTAGTTAGGTTGAGACAGAAACAGCAACTGACTGATAACCAAATGCAAAATGTTGGGCAACGTGTGCAGTCAATGGAGCAGCGCCAGCAGCAAATTCTGTCATTCCTGGCAAAGGCCATGCAAAGCCCTGGCTTCTTAGCTCAATTTGTACAGCAGCAGAACGAAAGTAATAAACATATCTCTGGGGGTAATAAAAAGAGGAGGCTCCACAGGCAAGAAAAGGATAATTTAGCCACCAACGGTCTCCATAGTGGTCTTGATGGACACATAGTCAAGTACCAGAGTTCCATAAACAATGCTGCAAAATCGTTATTTCGCCAGATATTGCAAATAAACAATTCTACAGCAACACAATCATCAATTACGAACCCTGATGTTTTTCTTATTGACGATGTTCCTTCTGCCATTGCATCAGATAGCAGCAGTTCATCCACTCAGGTTTCTAATGTGACCCTTTCTACGGTTCCTCCTGTTTCTGAGTTGACAAGTATGGAAGTAGACTCCCAGTTTCCTGTCAATTGTATGCCCAGTATATCCGAGGTGCAATCTTCACCTGCTGTATTGAGTTTTTGTCAAAGTCAAGGGGTGGAGACAGAAAGCAGTTTAGTGAATCATAATCTGAATGATGTGGGGGCTGGTAGTAGGAACATGGGGGAGATAGATGTGTCATCTGTTTTGGATGGGTCGCACACTGTAGAAGCTGGTTATACTTCACCTGATGCAGATGGAATTTCCCAGCTCCCGGATATCGATGATGAGTTCTGGGAGTTGTTTTTCAGGCCAAGCCCACTTACAGGAGACACAGAGGAAATTAAATTTAGCTCTCCAGGATGCGGTCTGACTGAAGACCAGGGTTTGCCTTCGGAAATGGAAAATGAGAAGAAAAATGTTGATAAGATGCAGCATGTTGACAATCTTACTAAACAGATGGGACTTCTTGCATCAAAGTCCTAATTGTGTAGATATGTTTCTTGCAACTGAAGGTAATTTTTTTAGACTGGAGCATCTCGCTCATACATCATTATAAGTATACTGGTTTTTGTAGTGCCCTCAACTAAAACAAGTGTAAAATCCCCCGTCGTTTTCATCATGCTCAAATGCTGTCACCAAAGAGAGAAAATGAGGCAGTAAATCCGGAATGTTTAAAACAATTACAGTGTATCTCTGAGTCTGTCGTAGTATGGAAATGCACATTACCAAGGTAGAAAATTACTACTTATGTACTTCCATATTATGGTACGACTTACAACAAGGTGGTGTAAGAGTTGGAGCGGGAATTTACTTACATTTCTCCCTTGATATATATATCTAGAACCTATTTGTATCGACATGGCAATTATATGCTTCCTTCCTTTGTTCTTAACATGTACATGCATTTGTATGCTCAGCTAAACTGGTTGGTTTGGGGAAAATGAGATGAAGTTGGGCAGTGTAATGTTTTAGTTTCCAACGCTTTTCTGTTCATGATTCCTACACAGGTTTAGGTCCTTTGATGCTGAGCAGACACAGTCATCTTACATATATACATAAAGAAAGCTGACAGATATCATCGAACAACTTGATCAGTGCTTTTTTATATATCCACTTTTAGTGTCGTGTGCTTTGGTTGTGATAAAGGGGCTTAAAAACACGAAGTTACGAAGCTTCGTATATATCCCATGTATTTTGAATTTTGGAATTGCCACTAGTTTCCAATACTAGCTTGCTGCTGCTTGTCTTTACCCTTCGGAACAGTACAATACTTTTATTAACTCTTGCATGGCTGGTGAATTACTACTTAGCAGGTGTTTAACTGAATTAAAAAAGAAAATAGGGAAAAGGCTAACATTTTATATCACAATGATTGTGCTTTCTATCTAATTTAATCAAGCAGCAAGAACAGTGTTTTTGGTGGAACATTTATTTATAATGGAAAGAATCCAAATGTATGTGGTAACTGCAATATAACAATATAACTTGCGAGTACTAAATTACTTATTTTGATTGTAATGACTAGCAATGTTTGGCTGTTACTATTTTCTTGTACATAATATTCCTGAAAGGAATTTATTAATGATCCCAAAATCAAGAAATTTTACTTTCTGGATTATCCTTTTAAAAATTATGATTTACTCAGTAAAAAATTCAAAATTAGTCTATAATATTATAGCTTAGTAATAAAATAGTTTTTTATTTACTGTCAAACTGACCCTTAAAATGAACAAAATAGTCTCGTAACTTAACAACAGAGCATATTTGCAAAACTTTTTATATATTTAAAGACTAGAATAAATATTTAATTCTTTTAGGAACTAAATTAATAACACCTTATACATTTAAGGATTAAGTGGGCTATTTACCCCTAAATAAATTAACTTGTAAATCAAATTGGTTTAAATCATAAATAATACTCTTTTTTTTAATAAGGTTTAAAAGTAAACAACTTGTTTTTCTAATAAAAGTATAACCAAATCAGTTAGATATTATTTTTATAAATTAAAATAAATTTGAAAACTAAGACAAAATTCATCTCAAATTTTAAAGAATAAAGATATAATTAAGCTTGATAATAAAATTTCAAAATATCCCTCTAGTGTACTGTGAAAATTATTTATAATTCACGCTTTTATACGATTTTAATATAAAATTTTAAAAATATTTTTGTTTTAACAATTAATTTTTAATCATAAGAAAAAAATTAGACCCACATACCCGTAAATATAGACACAAGTGTCTCTATTAGCATTAATAATTTCAATAGAACAAAAATATTTGTAATCATATGTGTATTCATCGGTATTAATAATTGTAATTAGAAAAAAAATAGTTGTCTTTCTCAAAAATAAAATTTTCAATCATTATATTAATATTTATAATAAATATTAATATCTATAATCAATTGTTATATAATCAGTACTATAAAAAAGTAATAAATTTATTTGATACCAACTGCAATCATTTATAACTCTTAAAATAAAAAACAATTTCAATTATTACAGAACTACACTATCTAAAATGATCCTACAAAATTATATCTATAATGAAAAACACCATTATGTTAAAAAAATAAAATAAACTTAGATATTATTATCTCTAAAATTATATTCTATTGAATAACTATTTTTGTAATACTAGAATATTTATGACGGAAACCTTAACCTACACTTAAACCTAATAATTTTTCCATGACTGAAAAGTAAAATATTTATATATTAAAAAGTAAAACCAGGAAACCATTTATATTCACCAAATAAGAATATCTCGTAATGATTATATATTGTAAAATATAGGTAAATATTATTCATACATATAGAATCATCATTACGTTTCAAATAAATTAATATTTTCAATCTATACATTTTATTTTACTATCGATATGTTTTTTTTTTAAATAGTATTT
>Ga0209489_101036_pt1 | contig 56451 bp, 22 predicted proteins | sample SiratrowhiteBW_FD_187527 | JGI IMG/M metagenome (GOLD analysis project Ga0209489, IMG submission 187527) | Root nodule microbial communities of legume samples collected from California, USA - Siratro white BW (SPAdes) (version 2) | ecosystem: Host-associated > Plants > Roots > Nodule | place... | reverse complement strand
ATATATTTATTATAAAATAAATATATATATATATATATATATATATATATATATATATATATATATATATATTAAGTGATTTAAATCACAGAACATGTGTGATGTTTATAAAGTTCCATCCGTCATAAAATTTAGATCGTGGCAATGTTAATAGGAATAATTTGAAAATTTTCACTATATCTTTCTATTAAATGTACCTATTTTGATAATAAATTGAATACCTATGAAATAATGAATCACATACTTTGGACAACAAATTATCGTAATCATTTATGAAAATTTTAACCTTAGTAAAAAGATGAGTTCAATAAAGTTTTAAAAATTTTCAATGTTAGTAGGAAAAGTGATATGGACATGTTATTTAATAATCAACATTTACTAGTTCAAATTTCTTTTAAAATAATTTTACAAAACTTATAAGAATACTTAGAAATCAGAACGTAAATATGTAAAAGAAAATGTTATAATACTTATTTTATATTGATTCATTCAATTTGAAGTTTTTTTTTCCTAAAAAAAATCATCTTTTAAAAGAAATTGTTAGGTTATAAGAAAGGAAGATTTTAAATAATATTTAAATGTGTTTTTGAAAAAACAAATTCTATGCAAATCCAATTAGACATTCACTAAGTCATTTAGTGATTTTAAAACAAGTTTATAAACCTTTTAAATTCCATTTTGACTTGATTCATTAGCCTTCATAATGAGATAATTAATATCAGTTACAATCTATGAAGCTCCGACACTCCATTTTTGGTGACATATCCACTGACACACCCGTACGACACTCGTACGACACGTATTAGTGAAGTGTCCAGTACAAAAGACAATATTTAAAATATTTAACAATTTTAACATTGTTCTTACATAATTTTAAAAGAGAATAATACAATAATTCACTTAAAAACTCGTTAACTTATTATAAAGATAAGATACAAATATTATATATAAGAATATTTAGATTATACATATTTCTTTTGAATTTTTAGATTTTAGATAAAGAAATTATATCTATCTTTTTATTATATTTGATTAACTTTGTTTATAGATAGTTGTTTAATACATAAATCTTGATTGAAATTAATAGTGATGTAATATATAAATCCGTGTCCCCGTGTCCTATATTTTAGAGACTACACGTGTCTACATGTCCGTGTCCGTGTCGTATCCGTATCCGTGTCAGTGTCCGGGCTTCATAGGTTACAATAATATTTTTCTTTTTTAGTAATTATTTTAATAGGAATCAAACTCATGACCTTCATTCTAATATTAATTGTTAGATCAAATACTTATTATTGGTTTAAGAGTTATAATTAATAATCACAATATAATCCTTCTACTTAAAAGCATAATTGATGAAATCATTCAACCACAAAACCCAATAACTAAAAGAATAGAAAAAAATGAAACCTCAATTATGAATCACTAGGATTTTTTTCTTTCTTTTTAGTTTTGTATAAATTATATATATATATATATATATATATATATATATATATATGTATTTTGAAAGACTTTGTAAAGATATAAATGAGCATATGTCTTAGGTCATATTTGGAGACAAGTAGAATTAAGTCTCTAAATCAGAAATCAATCAGAAGAATGAAAAAATATTATCAAAATTTTACTACAAAGGTATTTACAAGTGCTTTCATAACTTTAATACATAACCTTTTTAAAATCGTTAAAAATAAGAAGTTTAATAAATTATTCAAAATATTCTTAATACATTAATTATTGAAACAACTTGAAAATTGCTCGGGTGAATAGATGAAATGGTATATTTAAAATATTTTTAAAAGTGTTAGTGAAAGGTTGAATTTGTAAAGTTTTAGAAACTTGATGTAAATCTAATTTTATTATAAATAATCAATTATGTTAAAGTTAGCAGTCGATTATTTAAAGAGAAAAAATAGTTTCAACCAGATATCATTATTTTTTTAATAAATTATTAATTAATTAAAGTGTTCTTATTTTTTATTTTTAGAAAACTATTAAATGAGTCAACTATATCTTTATTAATTGAATAATTCTGGTAAAAACATGTTTATCTATATGCAATGTTTAACAAGATGAACAAGATAGTCAATTGTTATTTTTATTAATCAATCAATTAAAAAAAGGACATGTTTAAGAACAAATTACTTGATTACTAAATGCTTAATCAATTAAACTAGAATAAAGATCTTTTTGAAAACCATTTTGACCTTTCTGAAAGTAAGCTACGTATTAAACTATGTGCATTTGTAAACTTCCTTACGTGAGACTCACATACACCTGTAATAAAAACTTTAACAAACATTATATCTTTAATATCATCATCAAAATGGACTTTACTTATTTTTATAGAAAAATTGATTTACTTTCATCCTTCAAGTCCAACATATATATACATATATAAATCAATTTAAATTAATTGTTTAATAAAATTTTAAACTAAAAGATAAATTTCGAATCATATTTCTTGAGACTAAATGAATTTTGATTTTAATGATACCAAATGAAACAAGTTAGTATCAAAAGTGTTTATACATGGCCTAATTTTATCTACACCTTCACCTTTTTCAGTCTATAAATACCATCAATAGGTACCTTTGCCCTTCACAGTTTCTTCTTCACACATTGTTTCTTGGTTCATTCTAATGGCTCTTCCCATTTGTGTTACCATGATAATAATTTGCTCCTTTTCTGTGATATGTAACGATGGCGTTGAAGCGTTTCACAACATATACCCGGGTCTCCAATCCATTTCAGTGCGTTCTGTGAGCAAACTTCACAGAACTGCATACCATTTTCAACCTCGTAGGAACTGGATCAACGGTAAACTTCACAGTTTCTTACCCTTCATTTAAACTGCAATCAATTTTCCTCACTACCCCAAAACAACTTGCGGAACATACTTGTCTGCTAAAACAAAATTCCTAAAATTTTATTTTAACAAATTAATTTAAGTTGACAAATTTACTTGAAACATCTAGAGTGTATTAATATCTTAATATAGATTTGTGTCGAATATAAAGTTTCTAATTTGTATTAAATTTGTAAAAGAAACCGACTATAATTATATAGAAGTTTTATTAATGTTCTTGACTAACTTGGGAAAACAATAACTGGGGAGGTGTGAGAGCATGTTTTGTTTAGAAGCTTAGAAAGAAATTATTGTATTAAAAATATGAACCTAAGCAAAGTTGTGTTCTAGTGCCTTTTGCATGCCCTTGTAGTTAATTCTACAATCATGCAAGCAAAACTCTTTTGTAGGACACAGTCACATGCATGAAGCTAACTAGTGCTTTAGTGCGGTGTAGTGTGGATTTGAGTATCTGGAAGACTCTGCTATGGAATAGTTTTGTAGTGGCTTAGAATGTCAGACTTTGTTGGAAAAACGATGATAGTAACATTGATATGGTATTAAACTTTTGTGCACCTACTTAGGTGCTTGAATATATTTGTGCCAAAACTGAAAAGAAAGTTAACGTTTACTGTGGGCTTTCCTTTTCAATTACAAAGATGCATGCCATTGTAAGAGGGAGAAAATGGATGTTGCATGCATTTACTGCATATTTCACCTTTTTCTATCTCTTACACTTTTGTGCTATAATATCAAATCTACTCTTAACCATCATCAACCCCAATCCAGAATTTCAAGTTTCACCCAATAATTTGATACATATTATTATACAAATTAATGAAATAAAACTCTAGTTTAGCTAATTATTCGAGAACATTGTAAATAATACTTAAAAGAACTGGACACTTTCTGAAAAAATGCTTAGAAATGGGAGTGGCCTATCCCATCAAGGTGCTGGAACCTTCTTGCTTAGCCTCCACGTTGCCAATCTTTTTGTGATGGACCACTGACACATAGAGATGAAGGACTCATTTTCATTAATATGGAAAATAACATGTGTCCCAAAATTTTATAATATGCTTCATAAATATAAATTGGTCATTTTTAATCTTACCTCATTCTTGCGTACCATTTAGGTTTACAAACTGGTTTGCTATGTTATCATATTGATGAAAATGTGTACAAATTAACATGCTGGTATTAGGCTACTCAGAGAGCACATGCAGATGCTGTGTCTTATCTCACTGCAAAACTTATCCTGGTTCACAATTTATTCTCCTCTAGCTTAAATTATTTTCATATTCATAAAATAAGTTCTACGTTTTTGTTTTCCCCCTATCATGTTCCTACTTATTTTATGAATTGAGATGTATTTGACATTATTTTATTCTTTACAAATATGTTATTTCTTTGTGGACTTAAATACTTAATTGGTTTAACAAAATATTTTATATTTTAAACATAATCGTAAAAGTATCAACTCCTTTTTTTTTTCTTTATTGTTTTCAATGATTTATGTTGTTTGCATTATTTTGTACACAATTTAAAAACGAGAAAAAAGTATATTCTATATTTATTTATGGAAAGAAAACTATTTAAAAAACGTTATCTGAAACAAACCCTGAATTTTCTTAACCAGTTTTCGTTTTCTTTCTGTTCTATTATAAGTATTGGCAAGCTGCAAAATAATTGAGTGGTTTAATAATTTTCATAATTGTTAAAGGGGTGTAGCTCATGTTGTTTAGCAGGGTGTAAACTTATTCAATATATATATATATATATATATATATATTAGTTAATAATTAATTTTATGTCACGTTGATAAACAAACTTAAATAGCAAGAATAGTAAAAATCATCAATAATACTTATAAAAATATAAACTAGTTATTCCACTATTATTAAACATAAAATATAACATTGTTGCCTTTATATATTAGTTAAACTAAATCAATTAACAAAATACATTATCACTTAAAATGTAAAATAGTTTCGTAACCTAGGCATGCATATGTAATTAGGCAACGGTATGCATATTGTTAATTAATTTAGTCAACTAATAATGTTTGTCCGTCTATAGGCAACCAAGAATTCGGTTCTTTAAATATAATTTTAGATTTATAACTTAAGAAATTATGATTAGGAAAGTTCTATTTTTTAAAGATCGAGTTTATTTAATAATTGAACTTTGTGATAAAATGTGCATATTGTTTTCCCTGCAGAATACCATGATATATAATATGCATATATATAAGAAACGATTAAATTGTTATTATATACTGTAAGAAAATTGTTTCCTCATATTAATTTCCTAATTGATAATTATCATAACTGGATCGTTTTCTTCTGCTCAATCCTACTCACCTTAATTACGATTCAGTCTTAAAACATTTTTTTTTATGATGGAGTGCTGATATTCTTTGCTTTCTGATTCTTTCATGGTGAAAATTGGGTGCACATGCATCTATCAATCTTCCACATGCAGATCCAAATGGTGAGTGACTTCTCCCTTCACTTTGACCAATTCTTCCTTCTTGTATATGTTATTTCAATCTGTGATCAACATTTATTAAGTTATTGTTTATAAAGAAGGTTAATAAATAAATCCAATATTTTCCAATAATACATTATTTTATATTAGTTAAAGTTGATAAAAATCTACGGAACTATAAATATTGTTTATCAAAAATGTAAGATATAGAAAATTTTATAATCTTTAATAAATTTCATACAACTATTTTTCTTTTCACACCAACCATTTTATCTTGTATTTTTTTTTCTCTTATGTTTCGATTATTGTACAATTTTTTACGTCAAGAATATACAAATTATAATACATTATTCTGAAACTTTTTTTTATCCTTTTTATAACAATTTTTCTAATGATCCATTTCATTAATTATTTATACCAAAATATCTTAATAATTATAGTTCATAAATAATAATCAATATGAACTGTCTATTTATCTCCCTTATAAAGACTGGAAATTTGAAGAATTTAATTTTAAAAATTCAAACTTTACTACTATTATCCCCTCTCCATACATTAACTATTAAAAGATAATTTCATGAAAAAAAATACTATAATTATAAATAATTTGAATGTTATTAGCTAAATTAACTAATGTTTTTCTTTTAATAAAAAAACTAACTTTTTCTTAATACCTTATGAAGGTCATGAATTTAGGATAAAGGGTGTATAATTTCTAACAATGATCCATGTCTTCTTTTATACCATCATGAAATAACCCTTTTCAACACTGAATATCACAGGTCCCATGTACTACAATGGAGTCTACCATCTGTTTTACCAATACAACCCAAAAGGAGCTGTTTGGGGTAACATTATATGGGGCCACGCAGTGTCAAAGGATCTCATCAATTGGAAAGAACTTGAACCCGCTTTATACCCATCCAACCCGTATGACAAATACGGGTGCTGGTCCGGGTCAGCCACCGTACTCCCGGGTAAAGGACCGGTGCTTCTTTACACCGGAGTCATCGACCAACACAGCAATGAGGTCCAATTATACGCCATACCCCAAAACAAATCCGACCCGTTTTTAAGAAAATGGGTAAAGCCCAAAGCTTTTAACCCGATCATCAAGCCCGAACGCTCCATCAATGCCAGCGTGTTCCGCGACCCCACCACTGCATGGTGGAGTGAGGACGGACATTGGAGGATACTGATCGGCGGCAGCAGGAAAAATAGAGGAATGGCCTATTTATACAGGAGCAAGGATTTTCTGAAGTGGATCCGGGCCAAGCACCCGATCCATTCGGCCGCGTCCACGGGCACGTGGGAGTGCCCGGATTTTTATCCGGTTTCTTTAAAAGGGAAAACCGGGTTAGACATATCCAGTGATGGGAATAGCGTTAAGCATGTTCTTAAGAATAGTCTTGACAAAACTAGGTATGAGTACTACACAATTGGAACGTATTTTAGGAATAAGGATAAGTATATCCCGGATAACACTTCAGAGGATGGTTGGGGCGGTCTGAGATATGATTATGGAAATTTTTATGCTTCCAAATCATTCTTTGACCCAAGCAAGAATAGAAGGGTTTTGTGGGCATGGGCCAATGAATCGGATTCCAAAGAAGATGATGTGAAGAAAGGATGGGCAGGAATTCAGGTAACCTATTATAATCATATGTTTATGTTAAGCAGGAATTCCTTAACACACTTTTTGTTTTGTAATTTCAGTCAATTCCGAGAACTGTTTGGCTTGATTCTGAAGGGAGGCAATTGGTGCAATGGCCTGTTGAGGAATTAAACAGTCTTAGAGAGAAAGAAGTTAAACTAAGCAACCGGAAGCTTAAAAAGGGAGATTATCTTAAAGTTAAAGGGATTACTGCAGCTCAGGTAAAGCTATATATTCTCCTAATTATAATTAGTTTAAGTTTTAAATGTACATGCAATGAATGAAATTGAGTTTTGGAATGCAGTGTGATGTGGAAATTACCTTCTCCTTCTCAAGCTTGGACAAGGCAGAAGCATTTGATTCTAGGTGGGTGAACCCAGAGAATCTATGTGCACAAAAGGGTTCCAAGGTTGAAGGTGGGGTGGGGCCGTTTGGACTTTTGACATTGGCTTCAGAAAAACTGCATGAGTTCACTCCTGTGTTCTTCAGAATTTTCAAAGCTCCAAACAAGCATGTCGTTCTCATGTGCTCTGATGCTAGAAGGTTAGTCTTCCACTATATTCCAATTTGCTTTTTTTCATGTTTTCTGATAACTTCATTTTGCACTTCTTTCACAGTTCCTCTTTGAAGAGAGAAGTGTACAAGCCTTCATTCGCAGGTTTTGTGGACGTGGATTTATCCATCAATAAAACACTCTCTCTCAGAAGTTTGGTATGTGCTAATCTCATTCCCCTATTTGGTTTCATAAAATGTCATAATAGTTTGCTCATTTTTCAATTATTGCGAAATTTAAGTATCTCTCATATGATTTTACTATAGATCTGTAAACTTTAAATAAACAAACACCCATTACAATTTTAATAAAATAAATTTATATTTTTGCTCCAATTTTTAAATAAATGTTCATCTATTCTATATTAACAATCATACTTTTTGATTTATTTATACTTTATACTTCTGTGAAAATATATGTAAAAATAATCATATAATTTTTATAGCTATTTTTTATTTTTTACTAAAAAAATCACAAAATTTTAAGTTTTTATAATTTTTATACACAATGTATAATTTAGAGACAATATAATTTTTTTATTTTATTTTAACATATATAATAATTAAACTATTCAATTTTTTCATATTTTTTTTAATTTTATATTTTAACACTTTATTTTTTTTATTTTTTTAAGTTATATATGATATTTTTTAAATAAAATAAAGGAAGTGATTATTACTTTATTAAAAAATAAAATATATGAATTCATTAAAGATATAAAACTGAATGTTTATTTAGAAATCAGAAGAGACGTGAAATGTAAAAAAAATAATTTTTATTCAAAAACTATAAGAGATGTCGGTATCATATAATATAATTTCATGAAAGGTAACTAAAACTTCTACTGAAATGAAAACTAAAATCATATTTAAATTAAGAAAGAAAGATAAAAAATTTATTTCTACTTGAACTAACGTGGTTTAGCGCTAAAAATGGAAATGTGGGATTATAAGGAAATAAAATGTTATACCTTATATTATTATATATTCATGAACCTCAAGTGCAATGCAACCATACTCTATGCCTAATTTTTTTATATTTAATTTTGATGACAGATTGATCACTCAGTGGTTGAGAGTTTTGGGGTTGGAGGGAAAACAAACATCTTATCTAGGGTTTATCCAACACTAGCAATAAAGAAAAAGGCTCACTTGTTTGTCTTCAACAATGGTACTGAGCACATCACTGTGAAGAACCTGCAAGCATGGAGCATGAAATCTGCACTTCGAAATTAATAAAATCATCTAGAATTTACTATGAATAAATGAATAAAATAGAAATAATATTAACATTTAGGCTTCTGTCTATGGTTGTTGTTACCTGCACTTGTACTTGTAATACATTTACATGACTTAATTTTATGTCAATGGGTTTTAATTTATGAATTATTGCATTTGAATCTGATTCATTTAGTTATTAAATTTGAAATTGTTGAAAATATAAGTTGAGTTCAACGTGGATTGATTAAATTTTTAAAGATTTGTAAAAACTTTCTGTAAATGAATGAAAAAAATAATTTATGCAAATTAATGAAATATTAATATATGCAAATTAAGGAAAAATTAATGTTGAATATCCATCAATTTTGCTAAGAAAAATTACTTTTAATTTTAAGCGATGGTATATTCAATGTTATTTAAGTTTCCAAATCATACAATATAAATTTAATAATGATAAGAATTATATGAAATAAAAGTAAGAGTAAAACAATTTTAATGATTCACTTTTATCAGACATCTATATCGAATCATTTAATTATTTTGATTAAGCTAATACACTAACTTTTAATTAAATATATAAACCAAACACAACACAACAATATACATACAAACCCAACCCAAGGTATTAAATCCTAACTTATATAATGTAACTTGTGAAACTCTATTATAAGCAAATATCCTTTTAACCATCTAAATCAAAAGCAATACAATTAAGAAATAAAAAAAAAATTATAGAATAAGATCACCTATACATATTTAAAACTTAAATAATGTGAGGAAGAAAGAATGATAATCTTCAATAAAAATAATCAAATTATAATCTTCATACAAACCCAAGGTATTAAATCCTGAAACTCTATTACAAGCAAATCCTTTCAACCATCTAAATCAAAAGCAATAATCTCAATAAAAATAATCAAATTATAATCTTTACGAAATGAAGCTTTCACTCAAAGAGTTTTAAAATTACCCAAACTTGAAAATCTCTTAATAATTTTATATTTAAAAATAGGAAGAAGTTTAGCTTTGCAGGTATGATAATTTTAGTTTGTAAAATATATTGTGACATAAATAGTCTAATCATTACATATTTGTTTAAGAGAAGTTTTGATGATAATAATTACTAACCCTTCTTCTTGAATACACACATAACATTCTCACATTATGGTACACATCACAAATTATAATTAAATTATTTTATCTAAAAAATTATGACTCTTCAACTAAATTTAATGTCTTCAACTAAATTTAATGATAAAATGTAATTTGTTAAACTCGATTTTTGAAAGTTGATATTAAGTACGTCTCACTAATTTGTCATATATGGTCTATTAAAAGTATAATCAAAATCTATTTTCAACTTCTTATGTCACTATAGTTCATGTATCTATTTTTATAACAACCTGGTGCACAAACTTTTTTCACTTTTGACCACTTGATACCTTAATCTGCATGATTAAATTATATGATCATTCCTTTTCTTAACGACTTTTGTACTTAATACTATAATCATTGAGATCACAATGTCATCTCACCTGTTTTTATCCACACACATATGAAGAGTAACAAATCTATTAAAAAGTGATACTATCATATATCACATATAATATATGTGATCAATGTATATTATACAAATATCACATATAATATACATGATGCGTATATCATACTTAAAAGTGCCTTATCTTTACATATTAATCTATGTAAATATCTTCATATGTCCATTATCAACATCATCTCACCATCAAATATATGTCACTTTAAAGATAATCATTTCATTTATGCAACATTACTTATATAGAATAAGACTTATACACTTAAATAATATTATATCACTTCAAAATTTATCCATACTAAAATTTTTGATCTTATTATAATAATTAAAATTATTAAAAATAATTTAATATTTTATTAAATACAACTAGATCTATTTTATTTAGTTTCATTTTATCAATAGCTATTTAGGTTAAAATTTTATTAACGACTAATACATTTTCTAGTCTCTTTTATTAGATAATTAATATATATTTATTTTCTTAAGAAAATATAAACATTTTAAATAAAATTTAATATTTGAAGATAGGTAGTAGTATGATATTTATTTTTTAATAAATAATACAATGACGAATGTATTTTTATTAAATACCACTAGTTTCACTATGTTTAATTGTATTATATTAATAATAAATAATATTATAGTAATTTAACTTTTTATTAAATGTGATTAGTTTCATTGTATTTGATTATATTATATCAATATTTATGGTCAATTTAAAGTTTCAATGAACAATATATATATATATATATATATATATATATATATATATATATATATATATATATATATAAAATTTAAAGCAATTGAACATAACTACTAATATAGTATCTATTATTAATACATACATACTGTCAAAATTAATATTTAATTATTAAATATGTAATAAATAACATATTGTGTAATTTAATTCTTCATTAAATATAATTAAGTCTATTATATTTAGATTAATCTATTACATTTTTTTTAAAAAGATGAACACAAGTAATAGTGTGGTATAGATGAACACGAGTAATAATGTGGTATTTTTGTATGAGTATGATGAGATAAAGTTTAAATCAATATATAATATATTTTTTTATTTTTCTTTACAAGTACGACATCATTTAGTCATTTAGTTCTGAATGATGTCATACTGTTTTGAATGATGTCATACTGTTATGAATGACGCCATTCAATTATGTGTTTAGAGAAATAAGATTTATAATTACAAATGACACCATACACCATACCATATGACGTCATTTAGCTTCGAATGATAACATCATTCGGTTAAGTAGTTATGGAGATAAGGTTTATAATTTTGGATTCATACGACTCAGTATAATGTCATTCAGTTACCAGTGATTCATACCACTTTGTATTTAGAAAGACAATTATGTGACGAATCTATGCTTTGGACTACCTATCATAATTATATAGTGAATTATAATAAAATATTTATTATATAATTTATGTATTTATTATAAATATTTTATTATATTTGAAAAACTTTCTTTACAAATCTCTTTCTACACGCAAAAAGCAGATTGAAGATTTTTTTATCATTTAGTAATTTTATTTAATTTTTATATTACTCGATTTTTACACTGATAATTATTAAATAATATCATACTCTATATTCAATATTCTGAAAATAAAATTACTACTAAAATATATTTTTATTATATATTTGGTGAAGTATAAATAAGTTATAATATTAAATTAATACAATATAATAATATAACAAATATCAAAATACAATATAATAATAACATTGAAACAGTAAAATATATTTTTTTTAAATTCATTTAAGTAAATCGAGTGCGTTGCATGGGTAAAATAATAGTTCAAACATAGGCAACTACCTTTCATACACAAACGTTAACTTTTGGAATAAACTACTTTAATATGCGAACAAATAAAATATTATTATACACGTAAATAAACTCCTAGAAGGTAAGTAAATTTCTTAATCAGATAACAATTATGAATTTGATTTTGAAGTTTATATGTATTTAAGAATTCGTAACAAAAAATCTTAATATTTAAACCTTAACCATACTAGGAGATACGTTTCTTACCAATTAAATAGATTGAATTTTAAGGAAGTTTTTAAAAAATAAAATCATTTGTCAGATTTCGAAGTATTCTATATCCTTATATTTGAATTGAAAATACTATTTTGCTTAATTTATTCTTAAAATAATTATCTTTTAACTTTCTTGAACAAAAATACTTTTAAAGAGAATATTATTTTACAAAATTAAGAATATTCTAACATTTATGATTATTCGTTTGTAAAAATGGAAGGAAGTGTAATATCATTACAATTTTTTTTTATAAAAAAGTTTGTCTAAATTACTTTATAATGGAAAATAAAATAAAATATAGATATTATCTTTGAAAAAAAAAAGAGACAAAAAAACAAGTATGTAAGAATAAAAATATCAATATGAGTCTTCCCTAATCCCTACACGTGCCTCACCATCTCTCGTTCTCTCACTCCCTCTCAACTCAACTCTCTTCTGGGGTTTCTTCTCTCACATTTTGCTATTGCAACAACTCAAGTACACACAACCTCAAAAGCTCGTAAGTCTTAGTCTTTTGCTCTTTTCGTTCATACCCATGTTTTTGTTTCTCATAATAGTTGCTCCCAACCCTATTCTCCCCTTGTTGCTTTTTCATATTTTTTTTTTATTTTCCCTTTTTTTGCTACCATGTTCAATTTGCGGCTTTCCTCTGCATGAAATAATTGTGGATATCACAGAAAGGTTGAACTGTGTATGACTTAATATCATTGGGTTAAGGTGTGTATATAAAATTTGTCATAACTGTGTTTATTCTGGAACAAATAAACGAGACAAATTTGCACAATCCCCAGAACAATGACTGCTAAAGATGCAGTCTTCAAAAGAGGTTATGCCTTACACCTACTAGAAGCCTATTGTTCATTCTTAATTCAGAACCAATTGCAGAGGTAGTGAAATTTTCCTTCAAAGTACAAGTGTTTCACTCCACCAGTAAAGTTTAGCATCATTATTTGGACTAAAACCATTGACAATGTCCTGGTGCAAAAATTGGTACTGGGTCCTAGTGCAACCTTAACCAGACAATGTCCATACTTCATAAGAAGAAAGTACAAGTAAAAACTTCTAAGAAAATATGTGGGATTGGTCTAGAACCAGACAAACACATGTCACGTAAAAGAGCCTCATGTGGCCGCGATTCTGCACAGGATAGCATGCAATGCAAACTTCTGGAAAATATAATCGCCTTATTTTGCGGAGGTTTTAAACTGCAATTGCAATTGCAGTTTGTTCACATTTCTCGATATTGCAGGAAATTGTGGATAAATGTGGCTGATAGGACCACAATTGTGGTCACACAAACCAACCAAAATCCTTGATGTTGTGGTCAAAATGGTGGTGGCAGACCTTTTTAAAACCTTTAACCTTTTCAAACTAGCCAGCAAAAGTTTTTCCAAGGTAGGGAAGCAGTCTCAATGCTCAACAAAAATCCTAGAAAGGGAGCTCCGTGATTAAATATTTACTTTGCAATCATATATTTTGGGGTCTTTAAATTTAAATTAACAAAGATACAGATATCATCTAATTTAGAGAGTGTTTCTGATATAATGTTGTCTCTTGCTGGCTCAGTAGAAACATGACATCCTATGATTGTATAGTCTGGCTTGATTTATTTTGTGGCTTTAATTTTGTCATTTAAACCTTGAGAAATTTGTACTTCCTTATACTGCATACTTGTATTGTATGGAATGCTCTTCTCTTCACTATTTTATGTATTTTGTTTACACATCTTTACTCGTTCCTTTATTTTATATCTCTATAAATGCACTCTTAGGCTTCAATATGTCTTTCTTTCCAGGGATGGAGGCCATTGGTTCTATGGATGACCTCTTGGATTTTTCGTTGGACATAGGTAAGGAAGATGATGACGAAGACAAACCTACGAAATCCTGTCCTTCACTTAATTCAAAATGTGGCAACTCATCATTGTTTAGCCCATTGGTACCAGATGATCCGAACCATTCATATTCTGTAAGTTTGATATTCCAATTGAGTTATGACTTGTTACTTGTTAGTGCTTCTGTGATGCAAAAAGAGAAACAATAAGAACATTTATGAATATATGGATTGATTGGATTCAGCTGGAATTGGAATTTGAACTGGTGGCTTGGGTGAGTGAAATGCAGAAGATACATGGGATATCTTTTAGTGAGCATAAAAGGTTTCTAATTGACTTTCAACTTGTTTTATTAGGGTGCAGCTTTTGTTGCCGGATCAGGATGTCCCAGTTTTAGTGGTGATTAGTGGTGCTATTATTTATTTGATTAGGGGTTTCTAAAATTTTAAATCAGCTGGTGAAACTTATGTTTTCCTCCGTGCATGTTCAATGAAGAGGTATTCTGTTTAATATTAAATGGTGCTGAGATATTTTTACTTATTTTTCTATTGGCATAATTGTATTGGAAATCCTAGATTGGTAAATAAACAATATATTCTGTCTCTTTACATATTTGTGATGATATGCTTCCGAGGTTTTCATATTGTGAGGCCATATGTTCCTCAGTTTATAAGAAAATAAAACAGTGTGCACATTATTTTCTTGATCCATAAGTTACTCATCCTTGATTAATTGCATTGGTCTGATGCCTGTGTTGACTTGAAACACCTTTTTTTTTTACTATACATACGAAGTTTAACATGCCCCCACTTTCATGTTCCAGGAGTTTGTAGAAGAAGAGCTTGAATGGCTATCTAATAAAGATGCATTTCCTTCTCTTGAAACATTTGTTGACATATCATGTATTCAACCTGACACAGCCAAGATGCAAAAAACAGCTCTAGTAACAACCCCAATGCTTGAGTACAGCACAGGCAGTAGCAACAGTAATAACAGCAGTAACAGTATTTCCCTCCTAAACAGCTGTGATCACCTTAAGGTCCCAGTCCGTGCACGGAGCAAGAGACGCAGTAGGTGTCGCCCTGGCATTGCTGACGAAAACTCTGGTCAGCAAGTCTGGTGGAGACAACCAAGTAATGAAACTTCCAAGGCAGAAGAAGGGATGAAAATCTCGCCGATTGGGAGGAAATGTCAGCACTGTGGAGCTGAAAAAACTCCACAGTGGCGGGCAGGTCCCCTTGGGCCAAAAACACTTTGTAATGCATGTGGGGTTAGGTTTAAGTCTGGTCGGCTTGTGCCTGAATACCGTCCTGCTAGTAGTCCAACTTTTCGTAGTGATTTGCATTCTAATTCCCACAGGAAGATAATAGAGATGAGGAGGCAGAAGCATATGGGAATGGGATAAAATGCAAAGTGGTAGTGAGCAGAGCTTTTAGCGTTCAGCAAGCTAGGACTTAGAGATTTGATTTTCTTTTCGATTTTGATTTATTCTCATTTAATTTTTCGTTCATTTTTGCTATGGGTTGGTTTTAGACAGGGAAGTCAAAATTCTTGATTGAAAATGAAGTTAGGAAGGTTTTAAATTGCTTGTGTATTTGTTATGCAGAAAACAAGGAAGCCAAATTGGAATCATTTGATTTGGCTTTTTTAAGGTTGTAACATGTAGAGGTAAGTTGCTGGAATGATAATTGTTGTCCCTTTTCAGAAGAGAAGCTGTTCTTATCTGAACTAATTCTAAATTGGTAAGACAGTAGTGGTGCTGTTGATTGTTGAGGAAATATAGCACCATTCAAGGAGTGATGACATTATTCATGTATTTGAAGAAAATATTAAATGCTGTCTTATCTCAGATGTAAAGACAGGTATTTCTTTATTATTTGATCCTCCTTCTGAGGGGTCAAGATGCATGCAACAAAATTCGAATCAATCAAGCCTTGACTAATGGGTGGCAACATCTGTAATCTTTGTGTTTCATTGTCTTCCTTGGTTAGAATTTGCATACATGGATACAGTTCCTTTTTGGTTATAACATGCAAGGACTCGATATGATTGATCCTTAATATTGTGTTGAGAAATGGCTATGTACACTGTCGTTGAGCTAGTGATCATTAATATCAGTGATGCAACATTGAATTTACAGAACAAATACATTTGTTTGTTTTATCCTATATGACAAGTTGTAAAATTTTATGGTACCTTCTTGGGGCATTGAATGGTCAGTCTTTGATGCTGCTAAATCAGGCATGGTGGAATTTTCATTGCATTGTTATAATCATATTATGCATTGTGCTATCTGAACAATCTAAAAACTTATTCAAATGTGTTTCAGACTCTACAATCTAAAAACTTATGAATTAAAAAATTTAAATATATAGTCTAGAATAAATTTCTGGATATAAAAATATACTCTAGATTCTGAAAAGAATTTTCAGATTATACAGTTTAAAATATATTTTCAGATTACATAATCTTGAAATGTATAATAAATTGCATTATTAAAAAGTTCAGAATATATTTTCAGATCTGAAAATTATTTTAGATTATGTAATTTAGAATATTTTTTGAATTACATAATCCATAAATGTTTCAACTTTTACAAAAACACATGTATATTCAGATAATCAGTTCTAAGTAAAATAAAATTACCATATATAATAACAATTTTTGCATATTCCCTTATAATTTTAACTTTTAGAAGAATTTGTTTTCTCTTTCTATTATAGAAATTATTATACAAAAAGATATATTTTTTTTGTCCAAACACACCTATAAACTAAAACCATTAATAAAATAATAACAATCTTTTGCCATGATTAATCCACTATATTAAATCATTTTTTTTCGTGGAAATTAGAATGTTAACCTTAAAATTCTATTTAACTTTTTTATAAATAAAATGACAACATTTCTCATAAATTCATAGAGATAACAGAGTTCACTCATTTAAGCGAATTATATAAGATGACATTATGTTCAATGATAACAACTTAAATTTTTAATTTGAGATAAGATATTCGGAGGTTTTTCTTTTTTTCAAAATTAGATCAAAATTTGAACTTAAATCATTGGTGAATATTTATGGACTTGATTCAAAGTGTCCGAAATTTCTATATAGAGAAAATTTGATTTGACCGTGTTGGAGCCATCAGCAATTACATTTACAAAAGGAAATGAGTGTGACTTAAAAACCCTCAGCCTCTAACATCACCTACTGAAGAGCGTATGTTGCTCTTAGATACTCTATGATTTCTGCACTTTCAAACATTTCTATCCCAGTGTTTGGATCTTCCAAAAAGGGTACCTGTGAACCATAGCCATCATTCACACACCAAATACCATATCATCAAACAACTGTGCTTTTGCATAAAGGTTAAAAAACTCAACCTCAAAATTCAAGTACCTGGAAATGTCCAGTTTTCTGATATAGTATTTGTCTCTTTGGGCTACCCCTAGCACAACTGAAATGAAACATTAAAGTAAGATCAAAACACAAAAATATGACCCTTCATTTTGTATGATACTTTGGTATTAGTTAGAATCACAAACTGTTAGGAATCAAAGTATTTTCAGGGAAGAACTAAGAAAATCTGAACTTCTCTATTTTCACCCATCATACTACACAAGATACAAAGGAGCACTCTCCTTCCCACTGGATTAATCCAGTTACAAAACTAACTCTCCAAAAACTGACCCCTTCCCCTTAAACTTCCTATAAAAGGGGTCCTAATTACCTTATAGTCGTATTCTTAGTTATTGTTTTTAAACCTACTTATGTTGTATTTGCTTCCACCTAACACAAACCATGAATCGATGTTTTACAAATTACAGTTCACTTAATTAAAATACCAACAAAAGAATATTTTTCCTAATTAATGCAGAAGACGAACTTTGCTCTGGGTGGTGGTCAATGTTTCTAGGCATGGAAGTAGGCTCTTTCAAAATTGGTATAAGGTTGCCTACATTAGGCCCCCTTCTGATCCCTCAGTGCATGCAAAGTGCAACTGCATTTATCTATTAGTTAATCTTTGATAAATACAACAATTATAGTCTCAGCATTTAGTAAAAATCAATTTTAGTCCCTTCCGTTTTAAACATTATTGGTTTTGGTAATTGCATTTCTGAAATATGGTGAATTTCATCGTCAAGTTGAAATGAAGTACAGGGTCGGGGCAAAATCTATCTGATTGGATACGACCCCTATTACACAGGTTTATGGCAGAAGAAATAAGGGAAATGGGAATAGACCTATTTGATGTAGTTACAAGTAGTTAGGAGTTAGTTACCATGTCAACAGAGTTAGTTAGGAATAGGAGTGGTTTGTATAAATAAATGTTGGGGCCAGAGAAAGGGCAGGAAAAATATATGTTGGGAGGAGACTGTCCCTCAAAGAACCAGAGTTATTGTTTATGTAACACCATACATTGAAGAAAATATACATTGTTTGTCTTTCTTATCTCTGTATCTTTCTTAAGTTTCTGATCCAGTTTCTATAACTATCACAGTTCAGAAATACAGAGACCAAACATACTGTTTTTAAAATATAGGGACTAAAACCAGTTTTGGGTCCAATCTTGTAACAATTCTTCATACAAGGGGCATCCATGAGAAGATAAATGTAGCTGCATAACTGTAAAGGTCATGAAATTAAGTTTTCTATAATACAACCCCCCTCCCCCAGTTGGTTGCTCAGAAACATTGGTTTTACCTGACGAGCAAGTGTGGCAGCTCCAATTCCACAAGTACTTCACGTACAATCTTGCAGAAAGGAGACGCCTGAAAGAAACAAGTATTTCAAATTTAATATTCGGTAGCTGGAGACAATGGCTACATTATCATGCATAATCATCTTTAATTTAGGGAAAAAATTCCTGATTCATCAAGTATTATTAGAATGTATGGTTTGTATGTTGTAGACCAACCTCATATGCCCATAATTTAAGTGGCTTTGGAGGGAACTTTGCTGGAGTATAAATTGTCCCCTGGAAACAAAATCGAAGAATTGTAAATTATAATATGCTTTGCATACATAAAAATGAAATCGCAATGACACTAAAAAGACATTCAGTCATATACGCACCATCCAAGCATATGCTAAAAATTCCTTCCATTAACTTTGAAAAAAGGATTAATTTTCAGTATACTTTAGTTAAATATCAATACCCTTAAGAAAACGGGAGAAAAATTTGACAATACCTTTCCAATACGAGCAAGCATACCAAGACCAGCAGTTAGTGCCTGCAGAAAAAAAGATAGACCTAGATATTAACATCAATGACGGAATTCAACAGCTGGTGAAAAACCATTGACGGTGTCAGGTTCTAACCGTTAAAAATCCAAGTGATAAAGATAAAGGAACATTTCCGTCACCTACATCACAGACAATACAATCAAAAATAGGATATTTTCAGTTGAGTAAGGCACGCAAACTTAGTATTCACTAAACCATACATGAAAAGTTAAGGCTCTTAAAATGAAATGGAAGTACTTGCAAAATGTTCTATTGCTAAGCATATATAAGCAATATGCCAAGATGGTTTCCGAGGCAAGTAATGTAATTAAAGAGTTTAATGATTATGCATTGTCAATTTAATTTTTTTTTACACTGTCAATCAATCAGAAATCATATCGATATGACTGTTAAAGTATTATTGTCTAAACTTGCCTTCTTTTATGCTTGTAAATGATAAAATACACATTTTCAAATGGTAATTTTTCCTCTCCAATATATGTAATTATATTTAATAGATTGAAAAGTATCAGGAAAACAGACTACACACAGCATAAGCACATTACAGAATATTTTGAGACAAACCATATTTGTCAACCAAATACCGAATTATGTCATCTGATTCATACATTGAAACACCTGTGTTTGGGTCAACCTGAAACCAATAAAGATGAAAAAGAAAAATATTATTTCTCAGTTCTCACTCAAAGAAACCATGTAATCATCATGAGGCAGGATAAGGATAGTGATGCTAGATACATACATAACTAGAAACAAATTTTACATGAAAATTTATATGAACCAAATATAAAAAGTAGTTGATCATATGAAAATGTCCACGGTGTAGATCCTCTCAACTCTATCAGATGTAACCATTTGACTTCCGCTTTCTTCCTTTCCAGGAGTAACTGATACCAAGACCTCATTCTAGGTTATAATTTTGTTTTAAAACTTAAAGCTTCTGAGCCAATTTTCAAGAGGGTTGATGATGTAAAATGCCACAAGAACTCATGAACATCTTTACAGGATAGATTTTGCATTAATTAATCAAAGCAGTTTAGATTAGTGCACTTCAATTTCCTCCCTTTTAATGTACCCAGAAATCAACAAAAAATTACTAACTTTTTGTTGTTTAATTCAAGCTCAAAGGAATCAATCTTACCATGTAGGGGAACTGCAGTTTACCACCCATCTCAAGAACCTTTGGACGGAAATTTGGACCATTTCTAGGACAAGGATAGAAAACAACATCAAGGTCCAAAACAGCAACAATTTCTCTAACCTGCATGCAGTCATATATTAGCCCACAACAACAAAGAAGTCTTGTTAATATAATTGTTGAACCACAGGAAAGAGATATTGAGTTGAAACCAAGCATGTTTGAGATAGCACGGATGCTTTACTTAAATTGAGAAAATACAATAAATCAATAGATAGAGGAGATTTTATATCCTCTTATAATAAATTTATGATACGAAAATAAATAAAAGAATTCCTAATAATACATACATGATCTAGATATTCTTGATTATAAAAGATTTGCCTCTTATTCAATAATTATAACAGCAATACCAAAGGAAAACCACTATTACCCTATCAAGTAGTAAGATTTTGAAGCTTCAACTTTGTTATTATGCCTAATTTTATTCCCAAAAGATAAAAGGTTAGCAATAAATTCTGACAGAGAAGAGCAGGATTAGACTTTATCCTTAGGGATCACTGAACTCAGTGCTAATCTCCATACTCAAATTCAGGAATCAAAGGATAAGCACAATGATTATTCAAGACTTCAATCATAGCATGAGGTGACGATCAAATCATGGTAACTAACACTTCACACAATAACTGGCAAACAAAATTATTTATTTAAAGAGAAAAAATATTCTCATGAAAAGAACTTGAAAGAGAAGTTTATTTGAATCCTAAAAGTACTCATACCTTTCGGCAAAAGGGACAGCTGCACACGACCCAAGATGGCACATAATCAAAGAACAAAGTAGCACATGGAATTAGTGAATTCTGTAGGGAAGCAAATAAACAAAAGACTAACGTAAAGTACAAAGGCAAAACACAAAAAGCCAGTTATCTAACTTTGCTTTGGGAAAAGATGAAAATAAGGAAGTATTTAGTCCGTGCATGACTGCAAAGAAAGAGAGTAAAGTACCTCTCAAATTCATATATCTCAATATACTTCTCTGGGCGAGGACCTACTTTTGCTGTTTCTTTGATCACAATGCCTGAAATCATATTACTCATATTAACATGAAAAATACGGAATAAAACTGCAAAAGGAAGGGGGTAGAGATTCTTGAACTGTCAAACATAAATATGCTGTTATGAGATAGGAATCTGACACAATAAAAGTGCAAAGATACTACCAATAACAATAGCTTTGGAAATTTCACATCAACTAAAATTAAGATCAATTTACGGTAGAGGGGCAATTCTCATCTTACAAGTCGGTTTTATAAGATTGAGTTAAGCTTAAATTCACTTTCTAATATTAATAACCTTATCCCACTAGTGAGGTCAAGTACATGGATCATTGAAGGCCACTGGAATGATTAAAACAAATTTTCGGTCATATCATTCACCTTTAATAGTTTTTTTCCTGTGCCCCAAGTCTCATTTTTACCCCATTTCATAGGTCTGAAAGCCATGTGACATACTCTCCTCACCAAGTTAAAATTTACTCCACTCATTTTAAAAGTGCAAAGATACTATCACTAAAAACAAAATCTTTCAGTCAAAGCATGCAAGATACATGTGTGTAATTTTATTTGTGAACTTTATAAGCACTGCCTCTTAAGAGATATGTAATATTTAACTATCAGATAATATTTCTTTACTTGTAAGATGGTTACAGAGATCTTTCTTTAGATTTTTTCACACACAAATAAGTATTGTTGTAGCAAAAATTTGTGGGAAAACGAGCCAAATTTCTGTATTCTTTAGATCTTTTCACATATAGACACGCATAGGTAACCCTTGTTTTCTTTTCTGTATATGCCTCAGTTGCAAGTCAGCCAGATAATTAAAGCTTATGGTATGCAAAATAATGAGAACTAAACATAGAGAATGAGATGCTACCATTAAGTTCCAAAGCATATTGGCCTGGAGGAATTTCATCCTTAGAAACAACTGAAAAAGAATACCTGTCAATGGCACAACAAATTATGTTGGATAGGTTTTCAGATAGTGCTTTGTTTATATATACAACTATACATTGAGTCTAATATATAAATCATTCATGCATTCAGTAGGATCATTTGACAATCTAAAGGAAGGAAAACTCCAAAATGAAAACAAGACATCTTAATTATGGCCTTCTACTGCTTTGAACAAAAATAAACTTTACTTCATGGCCCCATTCATACACAATAAATTAAAAACACTTGAAACTGATCGTTTTACACCTTGCAAATAAAAAAAACGTATGCACTTTTTAATCTGTTTTAGTCTTAGCTGTCAAAATTATTTAGACTAAACCAGATTATAAAGCTAATATCTAAGGACTAAAACTTAATATTATACGGGTATAAGAACCAAATGAATAATTAAACCTTACAAAAATTGTCCCTTTGTAATACAATACTTTTAGAAGTGAAGATAATTTCAAATGACTGATCCAGCTTACGGTTCAGCTCCTAATTAAGTTCCATACTTAATTATAGAATGTATTTGATGACTTTTAAGCACCAGTCTCATGACAGCATTATAAACATAAAATCTTTCAAGGGAAGCCAATTCCAGCAAGTCTTAAACAGTATCACGATCCTTCTGTCACTAAAAATAATATAATGATCCTTCTATCAGAACAGCCATAACATAACACCAACCAGGTCAGATCCTTCCAACAGTTCGCAAATCTTTCTTACTGAAACAGCAGTTATTGTCAGCCATTTAACTGACTGTTTCTCTGTATTTAGCTATGTTAAAAACATCACACAAGCACACAACAAACTCAAGCCACTGATATTAATTTACCACCACTCTTCCTATATAGTTACTTTCAAAATTTCTGACCAAGCTATTCTATGCACAAACCAGATACGGACTAGGAATTAAAGAGAAAATCAGCTTCGAATTCCCAGTGTCACAACCCAAAAGACTAAGGACTTATTTGAATCACTTCTTCCCTTTTTTGCTTTAATCCAAAACAACTATTTAAAAAAAAAAAAAAAAAAAAAAAAGAATCAGTTGAGGATGTGTTTTCATTCCCTTCTTGAAGTTGAGATAAATCTTTCGAAATAAGATAAAGGCTCATGGGGCAAACACTTTGAAATCTTGTGAGGGAGCCAGCAAGCAAACAAGTTTTAGATAACAGAAAACCAGAAAACAAACAAGGTCTTAGAATCAAGGTACCCTAAGGCAAAACAGAAAATTGCAAAAGAGAGACAAATATGAGGAAAAGGCGTACTATATGGTTTACCCAGAAAGGAAACCTCCAGTGCCAAAGCGAAAGAGGAAAGGAAGAAAAGCTCCAAGCACTTCAACGGTCTTGTCAGGCCTGATAGCAAAGCGTTTAGGCTCAGGGGGCTTGAAGTTGGGGGGAGGAGCAATTGTGACCGACGAGGATGAAGCTGAAGAAGAACCGGAGGTTGGTTCTTCTGGTTTGCTACTCACAGAAGTGGAAGAAGAGGTTTCAGACATGGCTCGTACGTAAAAGCTTCTACTGGGTAGTCTCCTTTTGGGGAAGCAAACATACCCAGAAACGGGGAATTGGGAGAAACTCAAAGCTGCAGCCATAGTCATGACTTTGAGTTCGAAAAAGGTAAACTTCACACAGGTTCCTCCAAAAAAAACCAACCTTGTGGTTTTTGTGTTGGGTAAATGTTGTGGCTTTGATGGTATATGATTGGCCAATGGTTGATGACAGAGAGAGAAGGTAGTTCACAAGTGGTCCTGAAGCAGAGTTGGCAGATTCAGAAGCTCTCGAAGCAAAATATCCATAGCGGATTGTCCATACAAAGTACACACTAGGACTTTTTTCTGTCCACTCTAGCATCCTGTGGCCAACATGTTCAACCATATTTCACTCCCACTTTTTCATCTCTGGTAAATGGTTTTTTTAATAATAATAATAAAATTTAGTCGCGGGATTCTGTTACTTCTACCCAAAAAAAAATTGTCATAGTGGAACATGGTGATTGATCTACACATGATTCATAGAGAAATTAAATTAATAATTTTGGATTTCGTGTGGTTTTGGGCAGGTTTCTGACCTGGCAAAATTATGTAACAGGCGGGTGTGTTCTCAACGGTTGGACCAAATTTGTCACTTTAGTTTTTTTTTTTCTTCATCAAAATTTAGGAGGGCAATTTTCCTATGCATCTTTATGAATATTTTTCAAATTACCTATTTGTGATTATATGTGTATGAATGTTTTTCTTGCTTTTTCTCCATTGGTTTTGCTGCAATTCAATAGTTTTTTTTTTTTTCTATTTTGAATATCAAAAGTTTTAGTAAAGCAGTTACTTGAATATAATGTTTTGTAAAGTTTGAAGGTGGCTAACTCATTTACTAAATATTGGTAGATTTTTTTTTTGTTCTTTTTAATATATTGATGCTTGCTCTATTTTATTTTAGATTATATAATTTAGAAGTTTTTAAAATGGAGCAATTTAAAACTTGAAAATGGTATGTGAACTACACAATCCAAAATATAAATATTATGTTTTTCTCTTCTTTGAGTTAATAAAGAATCTTTGAATTAATAAAGAATCTTTTTAATCAATAATTTAATATAAATCTATCTTTTGTAAATAGCATGTTGTATTAATTATTTTTGTCTAAACTTGTTTAGGAGATGAATTTGCATTAAGCATTATTTAAGTAATTTCTTATAAAAGTTTATTTTTTGTTTTTGCGAAATCATTTTGTTGTGTCCTTGTTGAGAAATTATGATTAATACCATAATTTTTAAAAAAATAATTTGGAAACTTTTAAGAATTTTTTAAAGATCCATCATATGGATTATGATTAAAGATAAAATATGAAGTGAAGTTAATTCCAAACTCAACACTATATAATAGCCCTACTTAGAGGAGTGCATGAGATTCCAAGCTCAAGTTGAGGCACTCATGAAAAAAAAGGATGAGTTAAATAAAGCATGAACTTATGTTTTATATTTGTGATACTTGTCCTTATAAAAGATGACAAATGATGAATATGTATATAGATATCAATTCTTCCGATTAAATAATATGATAGATGAATTTCATAGATTTATTTAAAAAAATTAATAATTTAAAGAGCGGTTAAAATCAAATAAGAATTAAGAAAGAAAATGAATAGATAACAACATTTAAAATAAAATAATATTTATATAAATGAATATTTATATTTTTTATTTTAACAAATACACTTAGTACATGTGCTTAGATCATACATAAGTAAGTTTGTGACAATGTATTTTGATGATATAATCATACATAATTTGTTTATGAAAATTCACCTAAACCACCTTAGAAATGTACTATAGTCTTATAAAAGAATGTTTAAATGTCGACTTAGAAACATTATGTCTTTAATGAAATTATTTTCTTAGAATTTGTTATAATGTATATTAATGATATAGTCATCCATAGCTTGTTTATGGAAGGTAGCCTAAACCACCTTAGAAATATATTATAGCCTTATGAAATGAATGTTTACAACGTAACTTAGAAACATTATGCCTTTAGGAAATTATTTTGTTAAGATTTCAAGCCACCAAGGATTTGCCAACTCTTATAATCCCTCACTGAAGTAAGGAGCTTTCATATATTACCAATCTTCTATTGAAGGTTTGTCTTTGACATCAACAATATTGTTTCTCCTTTGCCTTTTATTGAGAATGACTGAGTTCAGATGACTTAAATTAACAAGCACCTGACATAAATCATTGGTTATTGTCATAAATCACCTGCCATATATGTTGTTCTTGATACATCTAGTGTAGATTTGTCTTATTTTTACTTGGTTTAACATAACGGATGAAAAATGTTTTGTCCATCACATGTAAATCTGATGTAAAGATAATGTCGGTCTTTCCTATGATCTAATCTGATGAAAATCTAATGTAAAGATTTTCTAATTATAAATTTAAACAGACTAATTTCAGGTTGAATTTAATTAAATATGAGTTTGCTTATATATTCTTAAATCGCCGCTGTATGACTTGAATCCATCCATTAGCGAAATCAGAATGATACGAAAATCAATTGTCAATGTTTGAACCGAGAAGGTTATATATAGACATCTTTTATTAAGCACAGGAATCTTTAAAACATTCACAATCAAATTTTGTGGGAAAGAACAGCTCATGAAGAACTTATTAATTAGTCTAGCATTTAATTTGATGGGAATAAATAAATAAACAAAAACGAAACTTGGTAAGTATTATCTATGACGAATAAGAAAATGTCGAAAAAATACAGAAGGTAACAAAACTGTAGAAGCTAAAGATATATATTCAGAAAAAGAGACAACAATTGAAAAAAAACAAGTAACAGGTGAATTATAACTGAACTAAAGTGACTTTGTACACTAGTTTAAGGTTCTGGATTTTGGAACTGGCTTTAGAATTTAACTTTTGTAATGTATTATCAAACCTTTTTCCAAAACAAAAAAACGCAGGATGTAATAATGTTTACATATCCAAAACAAAAGGGATAATACAAACATCATATGGATCAAGGATTAACAAAACATTCATAGCACAACCAATAACAATAGATGGTTCTTGTCACTGAATGAACTGAATAATCCAATTATATAAACCAAGAATTCAACACCTGTTCTCGACTCTTAACCCACCCGATGTGGCCCTTCGACCTTCTTCCACCAAAGCCGTTCGTGCCATCACTATTCTGCTTGGAACCAAAGGAGCATCGAATGCTGTGCAGTCAATCCAATCCTTCAAGAGATCCTCTTGTCCCCATATCTCAGGAATCCAAACCCTCCCAGAAACTTCAACTCTATGTCTCTTCAACCTCTCACGGCCACTAGCTTCACCTTCAACGCTTTTTCCTTCAGTATCACTGTCCAATGCAGTTTCCACCTTGTTTTGGTGGGGTTTACAAGTTTTGTCACTCTTCTCTTGGTGTTCTTGGCCCATTTTCCTGTCTTTGGGGTGGTGGGGTTTCTTCAGTTTTGATGGCTGAGGAGGAGGAATCTGGTTGTTGTCAGATTGAGTAGGGTAAGAAGGCTGGTGAGACATTAGAAGGGTTTTCTCTTTCATGCAGAAAAGGGACATGGCACATACAATGTAAGAGAGTGTTTTGGTGATTCTGTGTGCTATGGCTGTGGTGATAATGGCGGTGTTCGTAGTTTGTGTATTGCAATCTTGTGTGGAAAGAAGATTTTGGGGAATGGTGGGTGAAAAAAAGCAATGTAATGGGTGGGAAATCGGTTCACACGTCACCCACTTGGAGACTCTTCATTTGTATGGTAAGTGACAAAGGTACGTGTCTTTTTTATGGTGGGATTCGAATAATGTGTGGCTTGGTGTAGCTAGTTATTGCTTGAAAAATACAGAAATTGACCAAAGGAGAAAAAACTAAACAGGAAAATGAAAAAGAAATGGAGTGGAAGGGGGTGACCGATTCCTTGGATGGATTTTTTTGAAGGATTGTGAGGTTGATGTTGATTGTGAAACAGTGTTGAAGACTACTCTTGCCTTTCAATTCAATCAATGAGGATGCAGGATTTGATTTTGGTAGGGCAGTGTGCTTATTACATGTTCAAGTAAAAATCAAAAGATATATATATCACTTATGATTATTTTTGGTGAGTATTTGATACAAGGCTGTATTTTAATGTTTTTAACTATAATTTCTAGATGATTTAATGTCTTTAACGTTGAGAATAAATATTTAATGTTCATATTTTGTCTTGTAATTAATGGAGAATGTATTATTACTGCATAGCGAGATGGAGAAGGAAAAGAATTTGAAGAGGATTTGAGATGAATTAGAGAAGAAGATGAGTTCGAAATGAAAGACAATGCAGTTGTGAAAGAAATACAAAAGACAAGAAGAGTACTCTTAATAACAAATTGTTTAAGCGTCAATTTCAGATTGAGCTAGAAGTCACTAAAGGCTTACTAGCACAATAACCTAAAATTGGCAAGAGGTATAAATGAGGAAAGAATCTTCATTGGAAAGAGAGCTGGCTGGCGGCTACAGTGAAGAACAGTGCCCTGCAAAAGAATTTCTCTTGTATTCATGGCTGTCATGTGTAACTAACTTTCATCTATTTTGGGATTGAATGTAATTTCCTCACACTTTGTAATCTTGTTGTTCATCTTGATAATGCATGAGTTGTTTAGACTGTATTCTCTGTGTGTACTTAATGCTTGAATCATTTGCGCAATTGTTTCTTAAACTAAAAATCTTGAAATTAACTGGAAAGTAGTTTTGAGGTTTGAAAATCGTTGAGAGTACCCATTACAATGCAATACCAGGAATGGGTTATATTGTAATAGTTGCGTGAAACAACTGTACTTAATGCGGGTTAACCTTCCATGAAAGCTGGGAATAAGAGTATCATGAAAGAGAACCTATGAATTTCTAATCACGAGGAATCAGGTTGAATGAATCTAATTTGTGCAAAGTCATATGATAAACGTGTTATTAATGATTTATGGTTAAGAATACAAATAGTTGAGTTAATGAGTTCAATCCCAAGATAGCTTCCCCATTACTGCGTTTATACTCTGTTTTACTGTTCATTTTTACACAACCCAGTACTCCACTAGCTTACTCCACTAACTGAAACTCGATTAATACCATTTCCTATAGATTCAACACTTGTACTTATTTCTCTATATTACTTCTTGACTTAGTATTCTTGTCAAAAATAATCATAGGTCTTGTACTCATCAAAGTTGAATATATTGTATATGGATGAATAAAGTAACTGTGATAAATATACTGATAACCAAATAACAGCTTGAAGAATAATACGTAAGATCATTTATGATTAGAGTTTAATTTTGATATCAATCCATGAAAAAAAACATTTAAATATTACTTGTAAATAATTAATGAATATTTTCAAATACAAGATGATTTAATAATAACATTGAAGATCTATATAACATTAATTAATGTATGAAGTTAAATTCTTATAATTAATAATTTGACCTAAAAATCAATCCAAACATACATTCAAAAATAACAAAGCTAAATTTTTTACTCATAATAAAATAAAAAAGTTAAGAGAATATAACTTTTCAAATTTATTTGATAAATAAATAGAGCTAGGTTTGATTGACTTCTTATATAAGATATATTTATTTATTCTAAAGTAATTTATAATTATAATTCAACATTAATATATAATAGGATTTTAGTTTCCAATTTCCGGAACTATAAAAATACTGTAAAGAAGCACATTCATGGCAACCTTCTAAACTGTAATTTACTCTAAAGTAATTTATAATTATAATTTAATATTAAATAGGATTTGTTGCATTTATAATCATTCATGGTTAATTTCTACGAGTATTATTTTGAAAAATAATCATTTTTACTTAACATGTCATTTATTCTTTAAATAATTAGTCATTTTTAATTAAAAACTTGAGTATTGTTTTGAAATATAGCTACTTCTAGTTAATCCAACGAGTATTCTTTAACAACTACTCTTAGTTATGACAAATGATTATCTAATAAGTGATGTAAAAGATCATAGGATTGCTCACTAGATAAGTATATCGTTTTTTCAAAGTTTACAAGAATTAAACTCTCTATTCTATTTTTCTCACTTGATAAGGATATTGTTTTTTCGATATTTACAAGAACTAAACTCTTTATTCTATTTTTTTAATGAACACAACAATGTTATTACAACACTTTTACGGCACAAAATATTTTAAAAGCGTTTTAGCACTTTATAAATTTGACTTGGTTTCTATTCTACTTGAAATATAGCTTTATACGAGTTGAAGAAAAAGAGTTGTTGCAAATCATTTTCTACTTGCTAGTTGAGACTTGTTTGAATGTCTTCTTCATCTTGAACTAAAGGGTAGATTAAATGCTCTTCGTGCATGCATGGTGGATTAAATGCTCCTCATGCATGCATTAAATGATATATTCTTCTTGAAGCAACATCTCCATAGATAAACTTATCAGGCATTAGTTAGTGTTTTTACCCCAAACTCTATAAAGTACTAATTGGTAAAAAGAAACAAAAAATCTTTTTCAAATTTGACAAAACAAACATCGCCAACTAGTTGGAAAACATCTTTAACTCATCTCTTAAGAGATTATGTATCATATGATTTTGCAACCATTATGGCAGACATGATAATTAATATAAGAATTAATATTTTTAAGTACAAGATAATTTAATAACAACATTGAAGATCTATAAACCATTAATTCATGTATGAATTTAAATTCTTATAATTAATAATTTGACCTTACTCTAAAATTCAATCCAAGCATACATTCAAAAATAATAAAGCCATTTTTCTATTTATAATAAAAAAAATTTAAAAATATAACTTTTCAAATTTATTTGATAAATGAATAGAGCCTAGGTTTGATTGACTTCTTATATCAAATATATTTATTCTAGAATAATATATAATTATAATTCAATATTAATATGATAAGATTTTAGTTGTCCACTTTCCAGTACTACAAAAATAGCACATTCATGACAACATTCTAGACTGGTAATTTATGTTGAAGTAATTTATAATTATAATTCAATATTAATATAATAGGATTTATCACATTGCTAACCATTCTTAGTTAACTTATTTTGAAAAGTAGTCACTTTAACCTAACACGTTAAGTAGTTTTTAAATACTTAATATTATTTTGAAACATATCACTTTTAATTAACTCAAATGTGTATTCTTTAACAAATAACTACTCTAAGACAAATGATTATTTAAGAAGTGATTTCAAAAATTATAAGATTGTTCACTAGAAAATAATAACGTCTTTTGATGTTTACAAAGTTTAAATATTTTATTTTGCTAATGAATACAACAAGTTCTTAGAGAACTTTTAAGATAAAAAATATGTTAACAATATTTTAACACTTTACAATTTTATTTGATTTATTTTCTTCTTGAAAGATAACCTTACAAAGTTGAAAAAAAGGAATAGTTGCAAATCATTTTATGCTTGTTAAACAACTTGAGGCTTCTTTGAAAGTCTTTTTTTCATGTTTAGACATCTTAAACATAGAGTGAATTAAATTTTCTTCATGTATGTATTAAATGTTCCTCTTCTATAGTTGGATGAATATTAACTTATTAGTTGGATGAATATTAACTTATCATTGGTTAGACTATTTTTAATTCAAACTCTCTAAAACACTAATACATACATAATAGAAAATCTTTTCAAAATTGTATTGATCTGAAATAACTTGAGCTCATTTAGAGTTTAAAGTTTGTGTGATAAGATTTTGAGATTATTGTGGTAGACAAAGGAAAATTATTTTATTTAAAAATTTAAGAAATTTATTAGATAAATACATTTGATTTTTAAAATTTATATTTATTTGTTGCTATTATTATTATTATTTTAAAATATATTAAATTAAAAAAAATTAAAATCACTCTCGCCGAAAGCCAATTTTCACCTAACAAATGAAAAACCATCTTTACTATTTAAATTCAAAAATCGGATTACAGTACAACAATTGTATTCTCTTACAGTGAAAGATATAATAAAGTAAATAAATTAAGAAAAAAAAAATTATATTGTTTAGTGTGGAAAAAAGTTCCACAGTTAATACCAATGCGCACACACAGTACACCAATAAAAAGAAAAGTGAGTAAAAGTAACATCTTTATATTGTTTTAACAATAAATAGTTGAGAGGATACAATAATGGGTCACGTCAAGAAGGAGAAGGTGATGCAACCCCTTTGTTTGTGTCTGAGTTGATGGTATGTTTAACATAATCAAGACGTTTAGTGACCATACATTGCACGTGCTTGTCTTCTCCAATACCCTACCTACGTCGACTAGATAACATGACTGGTTCCAGTTTCCTCTAAAAGTAGGAAAGGCAAAAAAAAAAATTAAATTGATATATTAAATGCTTTGTTTTTCATGTATTATGTCCTATCTTATTTATATAAAAAAATAAACTCACAGATATTAAAAAAAATTAACTGTTTAAAAATTAATATTTTTCTTACCTGTATTTTCTTTTTAAATAAAAAAGTACGTAACTAACATTGAGACATTAACTAAAATTAATGTATTCTAAAAAATATTAATAAAATGAATAAAGTAAAAGTAATTAAAATTAATTATATTTTAAAAAAGTATATTTTTTTTCTTATAAATAAGTACGAAGATAGTATAATGGATACGTTAAAAATTATTAATAAATTAAATGATAAGGAAAATTTCATTATCCTGTGATAGATATGAATGATAAAATTGACTATGAAAGGAAGTTTGAATAGATCCTCAATCAAAATAATTCTAAATATCACTTGTTAGAACTTCCTAAACATACTCATAAGAACAAAGAAAAATGAAAGAGAACAAGGAATATGGTGACTGAATCTGAAATTTTACATTTCAGACACATTTAACCCAATATATCATTATTATTTAGAGGACCGCTATAAGGAGTCAATCAACAACCCACTAACTACCTAACTAACATAGAACACTAAGTGAATTATCTACGACAAATATATATATATATATAACAAAATATAATTACTTGGATGCCAATTTTTAATTTTCTATAAAAAGCCAGATTACTATAAGAAGTTGAACCTCTCAGCTAGAAACATTCTTTGTACAAGCTAATGAATTCAATGAAATATGCCAAGAAAAGCATTCATGGAAAGTGGAAAGTAATTAACTTTCATGAACAACGGTATCAACTCTGACTAAAAAAAAGGACAAGACACGGACCTAGTACCTAGACCAATGTTGTGTGCAAGCAAGGGGATTAAAGAAATTAGGAGAAGATATCAAGCCCTTGGATATCGTGAACCTCCTTTCTTCTTTAGGAATTCAGGTATCTCAAACAAACCACCGTCACTGAAAGAGGAAGATCGCCGGTTAATGCCGAAGCTTGAATCTGCCTGAGCATGTTGAGTCGCCTGTGATCAGAAGAAAACCAGAATTACATGTATGCATGACAGGAAAAAGGGTAGGGGAAACAGTTGATCCTTACCTGCAGGGGCCTCCCTTCACTCTCCTCTTGACGCTTGAATCCAGTTGCAATCAATGTTATGCTCACCTGTATGAAACCAAATTTCATGATTCAATACAATGATCGTATTATATGTTCAAATATTAAACTAAGTTAAAGAAACGCTAGTTTGAAGAGCATTCAACACAAACAATCTCTGGACAATTTCACCGTACATCAACAAAGATTAATAGCTTGTATTAAGAAATGGGCATTTGAGTGGTAGAAACTGAATTACAAAGGACAGAATCTCAAATGCAGTACAATAACTTATATCTACATTTTGCAAACTTTAACGTTTTATATACAGATACAGTGGAGGCAAATTGAGTATAAATCCATTATCTTCCATACTATGAAAATTATTAACTACCCAAAATTATTAATCTTTTTCACCACTGAAATCTGATCTAATATATAAACAATTATGTTAGGAGAATAAAACATATTCTTGAACCCCATATAGAAAGAGAAAAACTTCTTTTATATAACGCAATTAACATGGTACGTGTGGTGATTTAAAGTTGACCAACTTATACACACAAGCCATATATTATTTTTAGTTTTTTTCTCCGAATATTATTCAAATTTCGTGGTCCACAATGTAAAAGTAGACACTTTCTTATTTTTTGAAGACTTAATATTTGTGGTCAATAGTGTTGAGTGATTTTTTTTTTAAACTAATGGTCATGCACTTAGTGAAATTAACACAATGTAATGGAAGGATCATACTAAAATTTTAGAAATTCAAATTGATTGCTAATCAGTCTCTCTATACCCTTAAAAGGACAACTTACAGTAAAACCTTTTCTCAAATTAGCTATGAATTACGTATGGTATTGCATCAAACTAATTTTTATATCAAGGAACAATGGTTGTATATATGCTTCTAATGATGCACATTACCGAGGAGTGGGGTATGAGGAACAATTCTTTTAGGATAAAAGGAAAACAGAACTTAGTTAAGAAGAATTAGAATATTAATGAGTTAGTTACTCGAAATGTTAGATATAAGCAGGGGAACAAGGAGAGGAGAGCATGTTAATTTTGTAGACTGAGTATTAGCTCTTTGTGAAGGGAAAAAACCCTTAGAGGAGAGTGTTCTCCTATTTCTTCTTCTCATTCTATTCAATAAAAATCTGTTTCTTTTTCTTTTCAATTCTTGGTTCCTAACAACTTGGTCAGACCTACTAGATGTTCAAGGGAGAACAAACGTTAGAGATGGAGGAAGCACAAATTTGGGCTGTGGGGAAGCTGCCAGCGTTTGTGGGGGCAGATCCAATTGGTTGGATTGCAAGGGCTAAGAAAATCTGAGGTGCAAGGAATTTATTCATTTCATAACCTGCAATATGCATTCATAAGCATGGACAGAATGGCATTGCTTTGGTTTTGTTAAAATTAGGAGTGCTATTGTATTGTGCAGCTTTCATCGAACTGCTTTTTGGGTGTATGTACTCTAAGGGTTGATTGTTATAGGATATATTTTTTTCCTTATAATGTACTCTCTTCCTTTTTCATATGTATAAAATATACATCAGCTGAACTTTGGTCTCACTGATTTTTAATCACATCCAAATTCAAGTTTGTATCTCAAGAGGCCACGATAACGGAAAACGAAGCACAGGCTATATGGGAAGACCCCTCACAGTGTTCTTGAAAGAGATGACCAACATTTTAGAGCTGAAACATATGCTGCACAAAATATTGAATGAAGAGGGTGATCCACATGTGACTGACAAGGCAAAAATAGCATCGAGGAAAGTGGGTCAAAATGCATTGAAGTGGAAGCGAGTTCTTGGACAAGAGAGGTGGAACTATCCACCTTTGATGGAAGCATAGAAGAGGAAATTGATTCAAAGAGTGATAGTTTCAAATGTGATGGTATTTTGAAATCAGAAAGTAGAAGCAGAGAAGGTTCAGTAATCAAGAATCACGCAATTTGTAATGGAGAAGAAACAAAAAATAAAGTGAGATTAGCAAGAGAAACAAAGATTGCCTTGAAGGAAATTAAGGGAATTGGAATCTTCGAATTTCAACTTACTAGTGACCCTTCAGCATTAAACTTCATTGCATCTATGAATGACAACTTGGAAATGGAGCCAACACAGAAGAAAGGTTCAGAGGCCGTCATACAAAATCCAGCCTCATCCTGACCCCCACCCTAGCCTCCAGACCCGAATTTGCATGCAGTAGCCAGTGGGTTCCCTTCCTATGGCAGGAAAGTATCACAATGCTTTCGGGAAGGGTAGATTATGAGAGGAAAGGACGTTAATTTTGTAGATTGAGCATTAGCTCTTTGTGAAGGGGAAACCCTTGGGGGAGAGAGTGTTCTCCTATTTTTTGTTGTTTTCATTTATTCAATAGAAGTCTTTCTTTGCTTTTTCTTTTCTATTCTTGGTTCCTAACAACTTCGTTTCTAGTGGAATCACTGCATATCATTTACAACTTCATATGATTAATGTTACAGATTTACACAATTTAACTTACTTGACCAGTGAGTGATGGATCTATTACTGCTCCAAATATTAAGTTAGCAGTAGGGTCCACAAGATCATATATAACCTCTGCTGCTGCGTTTACCTGTAAATCATCAAATTAAAAGCCATAACATACAAAACGGTACCATTCGCATAGCAGCCTGCAAGAGCATGATGAATTCAATAGACAGCATATCATGAAGGCCAAGTATTCCTCCAACAAGTATTAGCTCAATTAAAAATCCAAGTTTTTAAAATATCAATGGAAAGAAAAATTATGTAATTACAGTAACAAGATGGGCGGATTGATTTATGGGAATATTAAGAGACAAAGGGATAGGTATCCACCTCAAACAAGGTCAGATCAGTCCCACCAGTTATGTTCCAAACAATTCCAGTTGCCCTCTCTATACCAATATCCAGCAAAGGTGACTGAATGGCATTTAACGCAGCATCTCTTGCCCTTGATTTTCCTTAAACACAAAAGAAGTTACATAATAAATTTCAATAATATAGGAAGCAAAATATTAGAATGCACTCAATTCATGGCCAATAAAATGACAGAAAGGAGGCTAATCAAAACACAATGCCGTTACATTTCAATATTAAATAAAGGAAAAACAGAGTGGTGTAGAAAAGGTTAAAAAATTGTATTCTATTAACCATTACAGCATAATGTAAGGATACGTTCAGAGTACTTTAGAATATCTAACATATCTTCAGAACATACTTATATTATCATAGAATATACTGTGAAATCAATTAGTCATATAAATGAGGAAGCAGCCTTAGAAACTTGTAAGGAGCAGGTAAAGAAAAATTAAAGAACAATAGAATTGCAGAAGGAAATCTGTTTAAGATGCAGAACTTCGTGGATCTGCACCTACCAATGCCCAAGGGGCCCCAATTCTCTTACAAAATGACAAGATATATCCCTCCCCCTCAATGCTCGTATTTATTTATTGGTAAGGTGCCTTAACCAAACCATCTCACATAACTAACTCACTAATATAACTGACAGATAGGTAACTACTAACCTATTGTAACTAACTGCTAATGGGGTTTTACCTAACAGAATTATTTTCTGGTTTTTCTTAATTTATATAGGTTAGTAATATTACACTAGTTTTTGCATAATGGGTTTGGGCTTGTAAAACTACGTAGTACTTGACTTTAGTAGTTCCTAGTTAAAACTGAATCACTGGCTTAGTATTTTGTACCCTTCAAAATGCTTGTCAGGTATATATAGAAAAAATAGTTATAACTTGAAAGGCAATGCGAGCTATGCCTCAAATAACATCATTTGAATAAATGCTTTCCTTTTGGCATGCATGCTGAAAAGCTAACACACAACCATCGAACATATGAAGGTTCGAGTTATTACACAATCCTTTTGCAAGCAAAACAGAGGATCAAGAGCTTCTTCAGATAACAATCATTGCATGATTATGATTCAATAGAAGTTCAAGACTTGGAGGCTACATTGTAGTTTCCATACATACCAGTTGCAGTTCCTATCCCCATTAGTGAAGAACCAGCGTTGGCCATGATAGCTCGAACATCAGCAAAATCTACATTCACCAACCCTGGTATCTGCAATAATTTAGTAAAAGCAATTAATATTAATGATTTTACAGAAACATATAATCAATTTTAAACCATGGGCAATGAATCAATAATAGGTCTGCTTGTTTAAACCTTTTTTTAAGAAAAAAATACATTTTTAAAAAAAAAAAATAATCACTTACTAACAATTTTTATAAGTTTGGATAAACTTATTTGAAAAGGCAGAAGCAGAAAACTATTCTGTTTTAGTTGCTTCTGAAAAAACAGTTTTCTGCTTTTTTACAATCACTTTTTTTAAGCACAAACAAACAGACCCAATATATGATCAGAACAATCCACCAGTGGGATGGCCAGTTCATGTTTTATCAACATATTATTTCATGCAAAAAAATAAAATAAATAATTGTCTGAGTTCTGACAATTTTAAATCAACCTGTCAAACAACTTCGTGCCCTGTAGTCATAAACAGGGTAACAAATACTTCAAATAGAAGTCATGTCATGTCATATTCATGTTAAACATGTATCCATGTCAGACACTTCATGAGCACTTGAATACTCCTAGCTGCATTTTACTTATATTTTTAAACTTCTATACCAACACATGAAAATATTACATAATTAGATAAATTGGACAATTTTATTACGTGTACACTGACCTGTGCATGATTTTATAACATTGATTTAAGACACGAATTTTATGTTAATTTTAGATGTATTATAGTTGCATAGTAGACATAAACAGTGATTTTTAAAATTTATCATATTTCTCATGACCTTGTTGTATCTTATCGGTGTCCAATGTCATATTCAAGCCTTCAAGATTACAAAACAGATGTCAGCACAACAAACTATAAGGTTGCAATGTACCCTTTTCATTCACCCTTCCGCTTTTACTTCTTTACAATCAATTTTTTATAGGAACAAAAAAATTGAAGGAAAATAGCAATGCAAGTGTTAGTGTTCAAAGATAACTGACAATATTTCATACCGTAATAATATCAGATATGCCGCGAACACCCTGTCGAAGAATATCATCAGCCAGATTGAATGCTTCACTTACAGGGGTAGACTGAGAAACTGCCGTTAGTAGCTTGTCATTTGGAATAACTATAAGTGTGTCCACATTATCTCTCAAGGCAGTAATTCCTTCTTGGGCTTGAATAGCTCTCTTTCTTCCTTCAAATGAGAAAGGGGTGGTGACAATACCAACCGTCAGTACACCCATTGACTTTGCTATACCAGCAATAATTGGAGCTCCACCTGTGCCAGTTCCACCACCCATTCCAGCCTGTACAAGTTAATTTCAATTTCCAAGCTTAGCGAAATATACCAATAAAGAACAATTTAAGGAACTAAAAGCATGCCTGTTCCAGATTTTGAAAATTTACATATAAGATTTCAAACTGTAAATATCAAGAACCGCAGGTTCCTTATCTCAAGGAACTAATCATTAGAAACTAGAATAGTATATACTTTTTTATAAACCCCACCCAATCCTTTTAAAACAGATATCTCAAACAACCAAGTTTGTACTTGATATTATAGATTACCAAGTAAAATTAAATTCAAGATTATAAGAATAACAGTTAGACCAGTACTAAAAAGACAATTCATACACAATTACAATTTCAATTTGCAGAAGCTAAAATTGGATAAAAAGAAAAGAAAAGTAGTTGAACATACTGTAACAAAGACCATATCGGCTCCATAGACTGCCTCTTCTATAGACTCTCTGCTTTCTTTAGCAGCATTCATTCCGGTCTCAGGGTTACCACCAGCGCCAAGACCTCGTGTAAGCTCTTGACCAATTTGCAAACGGTTCTCGGGATACACAGGTGACATTCTCATGGCTTGAACATCAGTATTAACAATCCAAAACTCCACACCATGCATCGAACTCTCTATCATGCGATTAACTGCATTTGAACCACCTCCTCCAACGCCAATAACTTTGATCTTTGCTTCATTGTAATCACTTTGAATAGGCAGAGCTCCTAGGCTCTCAGATAAATCCTCACGTGAGCCATCCTTTCTTGGGCTGTTTAGTGTACTGTTCCCTTCTCCTCTAAGCATTGACACCTCAGGATGTAAATCAAGAAAAGGTCCTTGGCTATCATATGGACTGACACCGTGAGAATTGGCTAAACACTTAACTTGAAGTAAACCCGACATATGGATGCCACAAGAAAATCCATTCCTGCGGTCATACATTTTCATGCAACGAGCTCTCCCAGGGTAATTCCCCCTCAGATTTCTTCCTCCAACAGTAAACACCCTTGCTGGATTTCTAGTATTAGAAGGTGCAACAATTGTTGACACACAAGTGGCCATTTTTATCTTTTTAGTATCAAACTTCAAAGTTGGGATATGTAAGTAAATGTATGGAGGAAAAATTCAAACTTGCAATTCACCCAGAATTCTTTCACCAAATACCAGTTCCTAAAATAAATAAACAGAAATGTTAGAGCCAGTTTGAGTTCCTTCTCACCTATTGGTTTCAAAAAAATTTTTTTTTTTTTTTTTTTTAAATAATTTCATACTACTCGGCAATCAAGTTTCCATCCAAAATCTATCAACTTTTAAAATTTATATCCAAAACTTCCAAAAACAGAAACATCTTGATGTTTTCCCATCTTTTTCTCCTACTCCTTCTGTTTTCATCTTATTCAAACTCTCAATTTCATACCCTCTTCTTGCAGCACCCTCCATTGACTCTCTGGTTAACCTTGTTTAATTGCATTTCAAAAATTAATAAAATGTAGAAATGTAACACATCATGCACTGACACGCACTCATAACAATACACAAAATGGGGAACAATTGAATAACCGCATAGCAAAGCCAATTAGTAGAATCAAATTACCAAAAACGTGCAAGCTCAGGGCGATAACCTGAGAGAAGAACACATGCATAGAATCGTAATGACGAATGAAGTGGTAAACGATACAGCAAGGGAAAAAAAAAGCAGAATTGATGATAAGGAAAAGAAGAATCACAGTGTGTATGAGTGTGAGAGAAAGTGGGATACCTGAGAAAGTGGAAGAAAAGAGGAGGAAGGATCTATGAAGGGCATTTGGGTGGTGTAAGGATACAAATAGAAATGGTGAAATCAAGAGCAGGGTTTATCGTGTTGAACCAACCACTTTGCAGCAGCATCCTTTTCCTTTTCTTCCCGTGATAATTCATTTTCATTGAAAATTATATATTTTTTTTGGAAAATTAAAGTGTATTGGCTGCACTACGTTAGCAACTTTTAACTTTTTATTCCATGAATTTTTATTATTATGTGGGTAGAAATTGTTTATTGTGCTGAAATAATGAATAACACTTCACTACTTAAACATGTGTCATTTGTTCAAGAAATATAAGTTGTAATTAATATACCAACTATGTTGGTTTTATTACAAGAAATTAAATGTGCAAGCTTTTTTAAATCTCAGTTAATCGGTTAAAATGATTTTTTATTAAGAAGAATCGTGGGTAATTTTCAATATCAGTTTAATGAAATGTTAATATAAATTATGGGTTTAATTTTTATTGTTAAGACTTTTATGACGTAATGACTTTCAGTTAGTTGTTATAAAAAATAAATTTATTATTTACAAATATTAAAAACCCGTGTTCTTCTGCTCACATTTCTATTATATTAAAATATACACAATTTAAAACTTTTATAACTTTATTATTTAATGAATGACTAATTAAAAAATAAAAAATAATAAAAATAAAATAAAATTATATATATATATATATATATAAATATATATATAATTTGTAAACATGGTAGTAAAAAAATTATCTAGTTATTTTTAAAAGTAAATGTTATCTAGTTATTTTAAAATAAAAAAATGTTTAATTTTTTTCCTTCTCGTTTTTTAAAACATCGGTTGTTGTTTATAACTAAATCAAGAGAATTCAAGCAAAGTTTTTGTCGGATTGGGGCTATGAAAAAATGAAGATTGCTTGGATTAATTGGAAAAAGGTATGCAGTCCAATTGAAGTTTGTGGTTTGGGAATTAAGAACATTGAATGTTTTAACGAAGCGTTGTTGACCTATTTCGATAAGTGTACCAAGTCAAGTCAAAAGTAATATAGATTTATAAAGTAAGGATGTTGATCCCACATATATCAATTTTTCTATTAAATCTCAAATTCAGGACTCATTAACCAAATAAAAGTTCAAGATGGTTTGATTATAATTTGAATTAAAAAGCAATTACGACAATTAAAGAATAAGTAACAATTATAAAGAGGAGTTGCAAGATCTAGAAGGATTCTGGGATTGAACTTCATTTATCTCCCTCATTCATATATTTTGGATTTGATAAGAACATACAATATTCGTAACTATTTATTATTGATGACATATAAAAATCATTCACACTGATTCCTCTGATATGAAATTTATAAGAAAATTTCCTAAACACTGATCCATCATTTATTTAGTAAATTACCCAGCATTAAAAACAAATGTTATAAGCAATCAATACACCACTGAAACCTATCCCTAGTATTCCAATATATTGAGTATTTTTATCTAGGTCAAAAACTCAAAAGTACTTCTAATTTAAATTCAAGAATCAAAATCTAAGACTTTATTGATAAGATAAAATCTAGCATTAAGCGTAAGATAAAAATACCAATTGAATAGAAACTAAATATTATAAATAAAAATTACCAAAATACGAATGAGTTCAAAATATTACATTCAATCCCAAAAATGAAAAATTTAGCTACTCATGATAGCCATTACAAATCAATAAAAAAAAGATTACAAAGAAAAAGATTACAAATCAATAATAATATAATTATTATTTAGATACACAATCATTTAATTTAAATATTATTTAAAACACAAATACTTTTGATCAACATTTTAAATATTATTTAAAACAACAAAACACGTCAAACTAAGATAATATAATTATTATTTAGATACACAATCATTCAACTCAATTACTATTTAAAACACAGGTATTTTGACTAAAATTTAAATATTATTTGAAACAACAAAACACGCGTAACTAAATAATTTAAAGTATTATTTAAAATGCAGCAGAGTTATGTGATATAAAATATTAAGTGAGTTTTACTCAGTAAACACGTTTTTCAAATATATGTTATAGTACCACAAAATTATTAGTATTACTATTGTTAATAAAAAGAATAATTATTATTTAGATACACAATCATTTAACTCAAATACTATTTAAAACACAACTATTTTGACTAAAATTTAAATATTGATATAAAATATTAAGTGAGTTTTACTCAGTAAACACGTTTTTCAAATATATGTTATAGTACCACAAAAGTATTAGTATCACTATTGTTAATAAAAAGAACAATTAAAGATGATATTTAATATTTGTAATGAATTTTAAGTGCACAAATGATTCGTAGTGGAGGAACATTTCTAACATATATTTAATATATAAATAACCATTCTTGTCCAATAAACAATTGTAAATAACCATTTATTTAAAATGTAGGAGAAATTAAAAAAAAAAGGTAAGAATTTTATATTCCTCTAATTTTAAACTTTACCAAACAGTAATAGAGAAAGGGGTCAGAGAGATACAAAAGAGATAGCAGAGAGAGGGTATTAAAAAAAAAAAAAACAAATGTTAGATTTTAAAATAAAAGTGGAGGATTGATTGGCATTCGTCTATTTAATTATATAATCCATCCAATTCGATCCGAGTATTTTTTTTTTTTTTTAAATGCTAACAATTTGGATGAATTAAATTGGATTTTTATATGAATGGCTGACCATTATAAAAGAATGACGTTGTCTTGCTAGAATACATATTAGGTATTCTTAAAACTAATGAAAAATCTAAACCAATACAAGAACTAATAATATTCAGTGTGTTTCAATCATTTCCAAATGCAAACAAATCTTGTTTATTTCGTTGGATGTGATTATCAACATTGTTTTAACCTTCAGACATCCTTATCTGATTAAAGGCATGAGAAAGTATGCTACGTACAGTAACTGCAAAAAAAAAAAAAAAAAAAAGACATCAATATATGATATTAGTGAAAAAAAAAAATTATCCTTGTGTGATGTAGGTTGAACAATGATGGTTTTTCTTCAATCACAAAATCAAATTATAACCACAGAAATAAAAACAATACTTAATTTATCCCGGATTTTGTATCTCAATTGGAAATTGGAAAGCAATAGAAATTAAAAAGAAAACTTATTTCTCGAAACAAGGGAAAATTAATTAGACGGTTATTTCTTTCAAATAATAATATACATATTTAACTCCTTAAATGGTAGAAAATATTAAAGTATTACCTTCCAGATCAACATAAAGAAGGATCTGACGGAAGCTTTACTACTCAAATCTACAAATTTTGCTTGATACCAGAGAATGGAGGCCAGAACAACATGTCCCAAACCCTAAAACATTTACACCAAATAAATTTCAAGACATCCAATAAAGATTACGAATTTCAATAGTTTATCAACAAGCAAACCATTCCTATTAACAAACTTCTTCATTTAAGATTAGATATATTTTTTTTTAATTTAAATGAGTGTAAGTCTCGCAATAAGTAAAAGTGAAAAAATTAAATATGTAAGAGAAAAATTCATAAATTCATTATTTTTAAGATTTTGAATTGAAAATGAAATTATGCATCACAGTTTAATGATTGAATGAAGTTGAATAGATGTTGTCGGATACGAATATATTCTAATTTTATAAAATATTTGGTTAAAAGTATCATGATACTGAAGTTTAGAATTTATTTTTCTTTGCAGAAGGAAAAGAAATATTAATGAGACTTGCTAATATAGATGTTTACCGTGACAATTTTAAGCAAAAGAGAAGAAGATGTTAGTCCAGCCACGAGGCCAATTCCGAAGGCCATTTCAAAAAGGGTAACAGAAATCCAGAATACCTGCAAAGATTAGTTAGAAACAACCAAAGGAAGAACCAACTCAGCTAAAATGTTATATTAGAAAAACATACCCGTTTTTGACCTAAACGTGCTGAAAAAGATTGGATACCGAATGTTTTATCTCCCTCCTCATCAGGTATATCCTGTTTAATCCAATAAAACCTTTTATAAGAGCTACAAATAGTAAACCAAAAGCTTGATGTTGAAAACAATGTCTGTTCTGAGAAACTATAGAGTTTTTTACCTTGAACAATGCAATACCTAAACTGTAGAAGCTCATGAATACAACAACAAAAATCAGTGATCTTGGAAAAATAGTAGCCCGCTTCAACACAAAAGTCTGGACATTGCCAACAATAAAAAAAAATATATTTAACTGATTTGTATATGGTGACATGCTTATAACCTAATAAATACTTGTCCATGATTGGAACATAATAAGCATAATTAGTTATAGGAGAACCTGCATGTGAAGGAAAAATGTGATTGGAAATACAACTGCCCAAGTAGCAAAAATGCATATTGCCGCAAGTAGTGGATGTCTTTTCCATCTCAGTAGGGGCACCTGAAATGTTTCAAATCAGAGTTATCACCATCTAAACATCTTTTTCTTTTTCTTCAGAACTTGAGTTTTTGTATAGTTTGGTCAAACTTTATATGCAAAGAACTCACATTGATTGAATAAGCAGTCCATAGTGAAAAGCACGATGCAAGGCTCCAAATCAATGGCCAAGACCCTATTTTCCAGGCAAGCCAAAAACTCTGTAAAAGATAATTAAAAAAAAAAAACCTCCTTATACTTTGTCAACGAATATCTTCTAAAAAAAGTATTAGTGTAAAGGGAATGAGTATATATGGCACCAGAGTTAAAGTTGATGCAACAGTAATGACACCAGCTGGAAAGGATATTTGCCCAGATGCCAATGGAAGGTAGGGTTTGTTTATCTGCAATAAAAGATATAACAAACTAGTAGTAAGACAAACAAATTAATATATGTTCACCGATAAACAATTTTCAATAAATTTTCTCATGATTTATAAAAATATTACCATTTTCTTGATTAAAGTGATTATTTAATAATTGATTTAAGATAACATAGAAAGCTTTGTTAGAAATGTATGTGTAATGAAATGATACTAAAGTCCAAAAGACATAAGAAAGTAATTTATTATTATCAGTAGAAAGTTTGTACCTTGTCTATTTCAAGGTCAAATAATTGATTCACACCATTAACGTAAATATCCATAAACAAGTGAGGTAGCATAGCCTGAAACATTTTCAGAACTCAAAAAGTTGTTAATGAAGTTAAAGGGTAGTTTATAAGTGTCTATTTAAAGAGAAGTAACTTATACTTAAGTCTCACTTGTAACACCCCTATAAAAAATAAGGGAGATATATCTGATAGCTTGTCCACTGCCAAGAGAGATGCAGAAATTGTGCTTAATGTCTGACCAACAAAGATAAAATGACTCATTTAAAACATTAATGATATTATAATTATACGAAAAAAAAGTGTTTCATATTAGAAAAAAATGAACTTACTCGACCAATCACACTGTAAGGATAGCAAAACCAGTAGAAAGCAACCATAAATTTTTTTATAGAGACCAAAATTTTTTTGGAATTAGAATCTTGTGATTCAGAATCAAAATATGGCCTAGAGATGGCTTTCCCAACATATTTTTTGTTGCATTCTTCATACGTAGGCTCTTCTTCAATCCATTTGTAACGATTCTTCAATCTTGATTGTTTGAACGATAAAACATTATATTCTATTTCAGTTTTTCTTTTGTATTGTGAAGCTTTTGATGCACAACAACCTAGAACACCAAATGTCCGATGAAGTATTAGTGGTAACAAATAAATAAATTAATTCACCACCAAAGTGATGAATAAATATGAATGAATAATCAATTTTAACACTGAAATAAGAGAGTTCACCACCATAGTATTTTTTTTTTTTCAGTGAAAACTTAAAAAAAGACTTAATATGGAACAATAAGTTTAAAAAATAGATGCAAATTCAGAGTCATTTACATATTGGAAAATATATTAGTAACGTACTATATATATATTTCTTACAAAAATGTCTCGAATTGATCTCATGAAAGAACTTTTTTTTTTTGTGAAAATATTTATTTTACCTCATTATAGGGAAAAAAGTTCTACCTTTTCTATTACATTTTTTAGATTTTTGAAATATAGATAATTGAAACAAAAAATATTTTTAAAATGAATGCAAAAGATTTTAAAGTTAACTATTGACACGAGGATCTAATTGTTGTTAGGTGCTTTGAAAATGAAAGTCACAGTAGTGTAATTTTTTGACAATTGCTTCCCGCACCTCACATTTGTTTCTTGCACGCCATCAATTTTTCTTAATTTCACAAATATCTATTGAAAGGGAGAAATTAGGTTGTGTGGTTTTGCGAAAGTGCAGAATAATATTAGTGTTGGGTGACAGCGGAGGAGGAGCTACCAACAGCAACGGTTACAAAAGATAAGGCCGGATGATCTGTGATGGAGTGCAGGAAGCAAATGTGAGGGTGCAGAAAATAATTGTCTAATTTTTTTATTATTTAGAAAATTCCAAAAGTGCCCATGAGCTCAATCTCAGTATTCCCTTCTCGATAACTAAGGTCAAACCCATATCAAATAATTTATATCTATATCAAAATGTTGGGGTTAACTGATTCCCTAAATTAGTCTTACAAATAGTATTTTTTAACTTATAACGTACATGATAAATATTCATTTTTATATAAACAAATATTTTTCAATATAAAAATTAGATTAAAATATTGATTAATGACAAATAGGTTATGCTGTAGTATAATATTAATTTTTTATTTATTAACAAATTTTCTGAAAGTTATTGAAATTTATTTTTTAAAATAATAGATTATAAAAATAAGAAAATAAAAAAATGAAGTATATATATATATATATATATACATAAAGGAGGAAATCCTTTTGAGGTGGTTGTGAAAGAAATCAGGAGGTGGAGGGGAGGACAGTGTCTTAAAAAATTCTCCTCTAAGAATATTTTCGTCTTTTCCTGTCTGGTATGGAGGTCCAGATGATATTATGGAGGTGTAGGAAGAATGCGTATATGCATATCGCTATAACAGAAGTCCAAATGACTTATGAATCATATTTTAAGATTCAACCATTTGAAAATATATTAAGAATAGCATAATTTAGAATATATTTTAAATTTAAAAATAAAAATATATTTTAAATTATCATATATTTAGAAATATATTAATTGGAAATATGTTTTTAGATTTAAAAATATATTTCTGATTATTTCCTTTGAAAATTCTAATACTTAACTGTGATTTTAAATTTTGGATAGTATATAAATGTATATTAAGATCATGTAATCCAAAATTTATTTTTAGATTATATAATTCAAAATATTTTAATTGGTAGATAATTTTTGAACTTTTTCTACGTTTGAAAATGTAAAAGAAATTATTTGTATATTGAGAGAGAGATGTACAATTATTAAAAGGATAATTTAAATTTTTTTCATATTTTTGTCAAAAGTGATAAAGTAAACTTCCTCCAAATATCAATTTTGAAGAATATATTTTTTGTTGTTTGAAAAATAGCACATTAACACTCTTGGTATATTACAATAACATTTTTAATGATTTAAAAAATAGTAAACAGTTTGTTTCACAAAAAAATATTAAAAAACAGGAAAATATGAAAAACTCCTTAAACAATGTGAGTGTAATTTATTATAAATAAGTTTTCTTTCTTAGTATAAAAAATGTAATATTAACAAAGGTTATCCAAAGAAATGAGGATATGTGAGACATACTCGTATAGTAGATATTCTTGGTTGAAGGTTTAGAACGCCAGAGATTTGCACCTACAATTACCAATGGTTCGCAATATCAGTCCCCAAAATATTTGTAATGAAAAATTTATCAAAGAAGTAAGAAAGGGGTGAAGCTAGAGATATACCAGTTGGGAATGAACATGCATTATTAGCTGAATAAATAGCATGCACAGAATCCATGGAAACAACAGCACTTTCTGAAGAAACACGGTTGAAAAGACGAGGGGATCATAGAGGTTTATATAGTGCACTCAATATGTTTATGTATCTACAAATGGACACACTCCATCAGACAAGGTCAACCAAATATATAATTAAACCTAGCAAGAACAAAAAACAACTGCAGAAGCCATAGTATAAGCTGATTTCATTACTAAGTAACAAAATTTTGATGATAACTAAGAAATCGGAAGTGATGTTTTGATTATAACTAGATGCAGCAAGCAGTATTAGATGAATTCAGCAGTATGCAAATTGAGTATAAAGGTGGTCAACTTATACTTTTTTTAATCAGAAAAAAGTAAATTAAAGGTGAACAAAACTGGTCAACTTAGACCTGTTCCAAAAATCCAATTGTATCTGACCGGCCATTTTAATTCAAAAATCTGTGAATGTGCTCATTATATTGTTTAAAAGAACAGGTCAGAAGATAAAAATAAATGCGTATATATAACTTCAAAAACAGTCAAATTTAACAAAAAAGAGGTTCCTGATAGGTGGTGGTGAAGAATGTTTAATAAAATATGTTTCTTTCTTAAAAAAATAATTTCAATGAATGTATTATTAGTTTCATTTTTAGATTTGTTAATTGATATTCTTTGTATTGTTGGAATTCTACCTAAGCATTACGATGTATTTAATTTAGACTTTTGTGTATTTAATATTAAAAGTTTATAAATAATATTTTGTTTATAGATTTTTAAGTTATAATATTGTTTTATTTTTATATTATTTAAGAATAGAGGTAAATAATTTGAATTATTCATTAACTATCGAAAAGAAACGTGTAAGTTTAAGATTAACCAGAGCTTTGAAATATTTCTGCAAATTCTTTTTAAGACAATGGTGATTAGGTGGCTGGCCTCAACAACATGCCCGTATAATGCTTTTGGAGGTTTCATTTTACACCCCATACTTTCCTTACGCACCTACATAAATGTCAAAATGGTAACTTTACCCCTGCTATATTAAATGGAAACGAAAGAGGATTTATGGGTGTTGTGTTCTTATGTTGTTTTGGTACACATTTGGATCATTGATTTGTGCTCTTTTGGTGTCCATAGTTGAGGGGTTGAGTAAATTTTGGTAAGATTGAGTTGAAATAAAGATAGTGAAACTTGATGGGTAAGAGATTTATGTATGGTGTTGAAGTTCTTTTGGTTTCTCATTTGAAGTTTTTTCTGGATTGTGTATAATGTGAACAATAACTAATTGTTTTATATTGTGCACATTATTTTTATAAAATAAATTACTTTTTCATTGTGTTATCCAAAATTCATTTTTTATAGAAAAACATATCTATATTATATAATTTCAAAAGCACGTATAGGGCTACAAAAAGTAACCTCTATACTTCTGTTGAAAGTGTAAACCTCGGTCCATAGCTATTTGTGAGTGGGAGATAGGTGGGCTAGAAAAGGTGTCTTTTTTTTTTTTTTTTTTTTTTTTTTCCACAATGGTTGAGTTTAGATTCAAATTTACTGAAATGAATAATAAAAACTTTGAAAGGATAAATTCAAAGCTGCCAGTTATTTTTTTTTTGAAATAGGGTTCTGAATATATAATTTTTAATAAAATTGTAATTGAAGATTTTTCCTTTTCTAATCTTTCTTACTTTTCAAATTTGTCTTTTTACTTTAGACGAGAATTAATATATATTTTTTATAATTTGATTAATGAATTAAAATTTAAATTCTAAAATATTTTTATATTTTTTTAAATATTCACATATATATTAACAAATAAAAATCACATGTATAATTTTAATAATCAAATAATCAAAAGAATGTCAATTAAAAAAAATTGTTATGTAAAAATTACAAAAAAGCATAAAACTTTAAAAAAATAAAATAAAATAATTATAATTTACTAATCAAATTATTATAAAACACATCTCAAAATAAAAAAATTATTATTAAAATTTAAAAAGCATAAAAAGATTAAAAATTCATTAATTAAATTATTAACAAAAATTTCAAAAATAAACAAATGTTAAATAAAAATTATTATTATTATTATATATATATAATAAAATAAAATACTATTTAATAAGAAAGACTTTTGATCAAAATATAAAAATGAGAAGTCGTAACTTCTATGAAAAAAATAAAATAAAAGAGAGTATAGTAAATTTTCAAAAAAATGGAATGATATATACAAAATACAGCTTTTATAAATATAAAAGAATAAAAAGATTGAAGTTGTGTATTTAAAATATAATTTCTGTAAAAAAACTTAAAAATCATACTTTCAAAGTAGGTTTTGGTTTTTTTAGTATAAAATTATATTTGAAAATGCAAATTTTTTATTCTAAAATTTTGTTTTCAAAATATTATTTATTTTTAAAAAATATTTTTGCAGTAAGAATGCAACAGTATGTTAAAAAAGTAAAAAAATAATAATAATGAGAACTTATAACATAAATAATGAAGATAAAAGTATGTTTCCATACTTAGGACAAGTATTTTGGAAATGCATTTCGGCACTCTTTACATTAGTTTTTTTTTCAATAAAAAATGTTCAATACCCAACTCCACCAAGTACATTACACACTCCACTCACTTTTCATAATTCACTATTTCCAATAAAATATTTATCCAAACAGAGCCCATCCATAGTTTGCATAGGACAAAGCCAAAAAGTTCAAATTCATTTTGGTCAAAGCAAAAGACAAATATTTTCATATTTAAAAAAATAAATTAATTTCTATATGTTAAATTCAACTTAAATAAAAAATTCAAATAATGATTTCAAAAAAATTATACGAAAAAAAACTATAAGTTAATTTAATCAAAATACAAAACAAACATTTTCGTAATTTTTTAAAAATAAATAAATTTAATAATAAATTAAATTCAACTTAAATAAAAAATTTAATATTATAATTTGAAAAAAATGATGTGAAGAGACTTATATGAATTAATTTATACGAAAGTTAATCAAATCTATACATAATTTTATGTTTTGAAGTTTTATAGAAAAAAAATCTTACCAAACCTTAAATAATTTATACAGAATATATATAAAATAAGAAATTAGTTAATATTGACCGTTCGGTTAACTTTTTTTAATATTATTAATCGATTACAAAGTATTATTGGTATGATTTTTAAGATAATTATGTTAAAAAATAAAATATTATACCTTTTAGTTAAATGATGATGTAAAATACTTTTACATTCTAAAAATATCTTATGTAATTATGTTAATCTCATTTAAAAAATATTATTTTCTAAACTTTATTTTATTGAAACTTCACGTAAAAAACAGAATTCTTAAAAAAGACAAATCCCATGGTTTTTGAAATTGACTTCAGCACATTTGAATTCCTTTTATATTCAAAAATTGGAAAAAATAATGGTATAAAGATTTTTATATTATTGTCTAATTATAAACCTATATATAATAAGTCTATTTATTATTTTTGGGGATATAAATATGCTAGTAACAATAATTCGAAATAATTACTTATACAAGAAATTTTATATGACGAGGCATAGAAATAAAAATAAAAACTACAAAGTCAAAGAGTGTCGAGAATGCCAGGGAAAACATTCACACAGAATTGCAGTGCATTTATTAATCAAACATTTTTAAACATAAATTGATCATATAATATATTTGTTCTAGTCAATGATAGGGACAGACACCAGAAACATTTAATAAATGTTTTTTTTTTTCTCAACTTGTGATTTAGGGTATATTAATTTTATCCTTTTTCTTCCTCTATGGAGGATTTTCTTCGTATTAGCATTAATATGATGGATGCATTATGTGCTCAATTATCATTTATGCATCCTTCAATATTTAGTTTATTTAGACAACTTCTTGAATTTTGTTAGAACTCAATACAAATTAGCTAATCTTTAAATGCATTCCGTATTTTAATTAATCCTTATCTTAAGTAAGACCGGAATAAAATCTAGAAACAATATTATACTTCAATTAACACGATATACATGTAATTCAATTTAATGAATTTTTTATTGAATAATTTAATAAAGTTAGATTTCAACTGAAAAACATTACTAGTAATAGCAAAGAAACTGTATCTAAATTTTATATTAAATAATAACAATGAAACCCATTGATCCGGACTTTTTCAAGAAGTGTGGACCATCTTGAGTTTAAATATGTGATATTAATCTCTGAAAACAGAAACTAGATACGGAGTTTCTGACACTCTCCATTTCGAATTAAATTAATTGGCAGTCAAATTCAACGCAATTTTTAAAACATATATTTTAAAATTCACTACAGTTTTTTTTTTTTTCTTTATAAACGCTATGAAATACTTTCACGATACCAATTAAAAATTTTAATCTTTTATTAAAATTTATAATATTTCTCATGGTTTGATAATTTCAAAATGAGTAAAAGTTTTATGATACGGGTCAACTTTTACAACCTTTAATTACAATCAAAGGCCAACTTGAATGAAATTATATTCCCACCTATTATTATCGTTATTAATTTATTAATAAATTAAGCCAAATTGAGTATAGTATATATAAACTTCTCTTCCCCGATATTCTCTACTATTATGGTGTGTTTGTTTATTTCTTCATCAGAACGTTGTGGTCTGAGAAAGTTCAGTTTCCATGGATTCGATGTCTCTTATGTCCTCTCGAAATGTCTGTTCATTCACAAATGGTACTTGTATCTTAGTTTTTTTCTATCAACAGTTACATTCTTATTGTATATTTCACTCACATATTTAAAAAAAAATATTTTGCTTACTAATTTTAGGAACCGTTGGTAATTGTAGGTGGAAATCTCTGGCGGAGTAAACATTCCATCAATAATACTTCTCATGCAAGTATGAACACTTTTAATATTGGATAATGCATGGTCTGAACCAAACTCAGACATATATTTATATCTTTTATTTATTTTTATTATAAATCTATATGTCTGTTATGTTATCGTCTCACATAAAATAAAATTTTTTACAAGGTTGAGTTTTTATGTCGTTATATCCACGTAAGTAGTTTTCAATTTTAAGTTTTCAACAATTCAAAAGAAAATTCTTCCAAAATTCAAGTCAACCATTCCAAAATTATCTTCTAAAAATGTAATGTTTCAAAATTACGTGACTTTGCTTTTTAAGTCTTCCAGGTTTAAGCAAAAAAAAAAGTAAAGTTTGAAAAATGAGATAATATTTGAAAAAAAATAATAAAAACAATCTTAACAAACTTTCTTCACTTAGTTAAAGAGATTTATGAAAAAATTTATTATCTTAATTAAAATAAAACTAATTTATAAAATAATAATAAACTAAAATAATTATAAAAATAAAATGTAAAAATATTTTTAAATTAAAAATAAAATATTACACATAATAATTATAATAATAAAATTATAAAAATATAATTTTTATATTTAAATAATAATATATATAAATAATCGATTAAATTCACGTAGTCGATTATGTATACATATTAGGTATATAATCGATTATGTGAATAAACATAATCGATTATCTATACATATTAATTTATTATATAATTTAATAATAAATAATATTTAAAATATTAAATATTATATAATTTTTTATAATAAAAGTTTTACATATTAAAAATAGTTAATAGAAATATAAATATAATTAAAATTATTATTTAATAAAAACAAAAATAAATTATATAATAATAATTCTTTAATTATTATCATTCTTTTATTATTATAAAATAATAATTAAATTTAAATTTAATATTAAAAATATTTTTAAAATTTTAATTTTATATTTTAAAAAATAATCAATTTTAATCAAATTAATATATTTAATCATAAATTAAATTTTATTTTAAAATAATTATATAATTTAATATTAGAAAGTAAATTAAAATATTTATTATATCTATCACATCATTCACAAATTTGTACAAACTTTTTTCTCAAATCTTACCATCTTTCTTCTAATCCAAACAACTCAACTTTTTACATACTTTCATCTCAAATCACCTCAAATCCACTCTCTCAAATCCACTCTCTCAAATCTATTCCTAATCCAAACACATCCTTATGTTTTATTTGGATTAGAGAATAGATTTGAGATAGTAGATTTGAGTTAATTTGAGATGAAAGTATGTGGAAAGTTTGATTGTTTGGATCAAGAGAAAGATAGTGAAAAAAGAAGAGAAAGTTTATAAAAGTTTGTGAGGGATGTGATAGGTGTAATTGATAAAATAAATTTTGTAATAAATAAAATTATAGTTAAAAATAATTTAAGATTAAATATAATTAGTTTATTGGATATAATTGATAAATTATTATTTTAATTAATGAAATTATAAAAAGTATCAAGTATTTTAAAATTAAAATTAAAAATTAAATTAATAATAATATTATTAATATTATTTTATAAATTTATTTTAATAATTATTATTATTATTTTATTATCATTATTTGTATCATTATAATTACTATTTATAATTTTTTTTAGTTCCTAATATTTATTGAAATTTTGTTTTTATAATTATTTTATTTTATTATTACTTTATAATTTATTATTTCTTATTTTTATTAATATTTATTATTATTATTTTTATAATTTTATTAAATTTATTAATAATTTAATTATATAGATATATATATTAATGAAAAGAATGATAAATGCATATTTCGCCTCTGCCCCCGCAAATCTTCTGGCTCATTAAAAAAAGACGGTAGATGCTTAGGATTATTTTTTATTTCTTAAATTTTGAACTTTCTACTTACTTCTTCTGCTTATTTCTTCGATGTGCAACTTTCCGTGAGGGATATATGGAAGCCATAATTGAGCAACCATGAATAAATGGTTCAAAACAATTCCATTTATTTCAGAAAAAAAAAAATCTATATGATATATTTTGATTTTTGTTGTGAGTAAGATGATCCTTGATATTACATCAAACATTTTTGTGTTGTAGGTTTTGTTGCACCTAAAGCTTCAATGCATCAAAGGAAAAACCAAATAGAATATAACCTTTTTAGGTTCCAACAACAACCAAGTATGAACAATCAGTTCAAAAGTGTTGAAGGAGGGTTTATATATAAAGAAAACGATAAGAAATATGTTCCGAAAGCAATCACTAAAGAATCTTTCGACTCTCAACCTGGTGCTTCAAAACCAAAAGATATTGTTGGCTCTATTAAACATTTCTTTGTTACATTATTTTGGTTCTGCTATCCCTACACAATGGTTGGTCGAGTAAGTTCAAGTTTTTCTATTATCACTCTAATAAATAAATTCAATTCGTTTTTAAGAAATAAAATATTTTGGATAATCATTAATGTTTTAAATGTTTTAAATGTTTCAATTTTGCCTTTTATCAGACATTAAGCACAATTTCTGCTTCTCTCCTAGCAGTGGAGAGACTATCAGATATATCTCCTCTATTTTTCATTGGTTTATTACAGGTGAGACTTTAAATATATTGTTTTATTAAATATTCAATCATAAACATTCATTTAACTTTGTTAATACTTTCTGACTTCTAAAATGTTTCAGGCTCTACTACCTTACGCGTTTATTGATCTTTATGTTAATGGCGTGAATCAATTGTATGACCTTGAAATTGACAAGGTATGAAACTTACTATTGAAAATAAATAATTTGATATCCATGATAAATTATTATTTTATGTCTTTTAGGCTTTTGTATATATAATTCCCTTATTACAACATCCTTTTTATATTTTAATTATCAATGCTTCCTAATGAATATATCCTTTGATATGGTGAAGTAATGTATTGTTTGGGTTAGTATTCATCTATGTTACGTATTTTGGCAGATAAACAAACCATTTCTT
>Ga0209489_101035_pt1 | contig 56464 bp, 31 predicted proteins | sample SiratrowhiteBW_FD_187527 | JGI IMG/M metagenome (GOLD analysis project Ga0209489, IMG submission 187527) | Root nodule microbial communities of legume samples collected from California, USA - Siratro white BW (SPAdes) (version 2) | ecosystem: Host-associated > Plants > Roots > Nodule | place... | reverse complement strand
ATAATAAAACCTTTTTTTTTTTTTTTTTTTTATATTATTTTTATCTACCCACTAGTTTATCAGTTAATATAAGTAGCTTATGAGTTGGTTTTGTACAACTAACATTATAATAACACATTTAGACTAAAATAAAAGCAACTTTCTTTACAGTGACAGGATAGTTGGTGAAATATTAACTGCTGCTTTAACTTTCAATTAATACGTTTAACTTAGTCAAAGAATCATCAATATAATTCTAACTTTTAATTGATTAAAAATTAATAAAACACTTATGACCCCAGCAAATATGAAAAAAATTTCCTCTAAAAATACATCATGTTCTTTAAAGTATTCTTTCACTATAAGACTAAAAATATATGTTAAGATGTAGGGGAATAATCAATATTCCCTTTAATTTTATTTTATTTTTGGGTGGATATTCTAATATTTTATCCTCAACATATGATAAAGCTTCTTATACATTTCAAAGTTTAGATTTCATCTTGTGTCAATGACTCTAATTACTAAAATTGATCTATTATTGATGACTATTATTTTAAATGTAATTTTAGATAATGACTCCTCGTCGGTGTAGATTAGAGAATAAACTTTATTTATTTTAATAAGAGTACAAAATGTAAAAATGAACAAAAGGTTTTGAATTATATTAATTTAGTATTTATATTAGTTTATTTTTATTCTTGAGACTATATCTAATTTTTAACTAATACCTTAAGTTTCACAATCACAATCTTTTATAAGTATTATGTTCTAACTTACTGCAGACATTTTTTTAATTGTTTTTTCCACGCAACAATATTATAAGCATTATTTTACTAATAAGCCTTTTCAAACTCTTAATATTCTTGATAATAGATAAAAATATTTAAATTTTAACATGTAGGTTTCTTTGGATATCATAGTTATTAGAAAGAGATAGGAGGTATCATAGAAGCTTCCAAAGCTAGAGTTGAGAACGGGTGCAAAGAAATAAAGTCATTATGGTGCATTAAGCAACATTTAATAAATTTTATTTATTTTTTAATAACATAAATTAAATTGCTTAAAGTTACTTAGTATGTGTCACTAATGTAATAGCATTTTTCTTAGGTTTTCATTTATACATTAATAACATGTCTTTTTGATGATATATTTATTGAGAGATTATATTTTATGTCCAAATCTTAACCCACGAACACAACAATTAATTGTTACTTATAAGGATAGGATAATATGTAAAAAAATTAAATGTCGTAATATAATAAAAAGGAATATCATATCATTTGATAGAGTTTATTACTGCACAAGTCCGCAGACAACAATATGAATAGCTTGTTAAGTCCTTCATTAATATTCAAATATGCTGACAAAAGAATTATTTGTAACTTAATAGATATATTTTAATAAATTTTACTATCTGACTAAAATATATATTCAACTATGTTTATCAATTAGAATCAATATATAACTGAAATAATTATTAATATAGAGTTTTCATAAAATATTTGTCATATTAAATTGTACAAAAGGATATCGACGTGACATCAATTGAGAAAGAAAAAAAAAGAGATAACAAAATATTGGATAAAGTGTTTTCGACACGTATATTAGAAGCAGCAATTGAAAAAGGTAGATTGTTTGGATTTTAGTTCAAGAAAAAGGAAGACGAAGGCATTATAATGACTATATAATCCATTTAAGTACGACTTCATTCAATAAAATAAGTTTTTTTTATGTTGTTGTTTCAAAATTAATAAATAATAAAAATAACAATAGAATAAATGATAAAAAACAGAAATTAAATTAATTATAAAATATTAGAATAATATAATATAAATATACTATCAAAATGTTTTAAAAATGATATATTATATAATTTATACTTATATTAGTATAAATTTTTTCTAAATTATTTTACAAACGTGATGACAATAAACGATCTTATTACCAACAAATTTAAATAATAATTATTTTTAAAACTGCAATAAATCCTAAAAATATAAAATAAAGTCTCTTGCTGTATAACAACAACTATAGTATAACTGTTATTTAAAATTTTTTAAATATAGACAAATAACTACTTCTAATTTAAAATATTGTTTGATATAGTAAATATAAGATTAAATAGCGTTAAAGTTAATGGTATTGAATTAAGTTATACTATTTTCTCTTATTAAATTTATAAGAAATATAATACGATTGTAATTAATATTTACTTAATAAATTCCAAATAATTAATAAATAAATAAATAAAACAACTTCTCACATTTTACACAACTATTTTTTCGCCACACTTCTTCTCAACACAAATGCTATTATACGACAGGATTTATTGAAATTTAATTCTAAATTGAGAAAGAGAATAAGTAAGAGTACCGATACATGTTATTTATAATAAATTTCAACGAATAATTCTAATAAAAAATGTATTGAACATTTTTTTCATTACATAAGTACAAAATTTAGTCTTAAGAGATAATTTAAGAAAAAAATAATAATTTATTTGATGAATATATTTTTTTTATAAAAATGATTTATTTAGATAAAAACTACAAACAACATTGAAATGGTAGAATATAGTTCAAATTACAAAAATAATAAAATTTAAAAACTCAGTACGAAATAAAAAATTACACGATAAATCATTTTCTCTCTTTATATATATAAATTAAATTATTAAATATTTTTTAAATATTTAAATTTGATTAATATTTTTTGAAAAGTTTAATTTTAAGATTTTATTTTTTAAAATAAATTTGTTAAAAATAATATCTAAAAGAATTATTTGTTGTATCTAAAGAAGTTAAATATAAGATATTTTAATTACCTCTGTCCACATACAACATCTAGAAAATAAAAGAAATTATTATCAAATACACAATTAATTTAGTCCTACAATTTTGTCTCAATTATTGTAAACTTATTTTATTATTAAATTAAAAAGTTAGGGCCTAATTTAAATTAAAAAAAAATTCCATTTCAGAATTAAATCATATTCAATAAATAAAAACTAAGACAATACTGAACTATCTAGTAGTTTATTAGTTTATGGACTTTGCCACTTGGCGTGGGATATTTTTCTTTCTCTGCGTAACGTAATGACATTCGGCAGAAAGAACACAAAGAGGAGTGTGGTAAAGGTGCGTTCCCCAATTTGTTGTGAGGATATACACTGAATCATGTGATTACGATATTTCATTATTTCAGAAGACCATAACCAAAATGGAGCCAATTAAATAATACTACCAACTTGCACTATTGCACCACCAACATTTCTACTCCCTTTCTCTCTCATCACCTAACCACTTTCTCTCTCTTCTCGGTTCGTCGATCTCATCAATCTCTGAGCTACCATGGGTAACTCGATGCTCTTTCACTCTCACTTCTTACATGTTTTCGTCAATCGAAGTCGATTTGGTTTTGTTGTTTTTATATTATGGATTTGATTTTGATATTTTTTGAAATGTTTGGTTCGTTCGTACAGTGACTGAGAATCCGTTCAGTAGCATTCTGAGGACGCTCGAGAAGCCTGCTGGTGGAGGCGAGTTCGGGAAGTACTATAGCTTGCCTGCTCTCAACGATCCTAGAATTGGTGAGTCAGTCACTGATTTTTATTTTGAAATGTTTGATGAGAGAAAATGCTGAAGGAAGCACTTCAGTTTTGTTTGACTTTACTTCCGTGTGTTGATTTGATGGCTCTGTTTTTCAATTGCATTTTATCTGTTGCTATTGCGTGTGTCTGGTGAGATCTGCCGCTGGTGTTTTTCGTGATGATTTGTTAGTTAAATTTGAATCTGGTGAGGCTGGGAATTGATGGTGACGTTCATGTGTTTGTCTCGACAGATAGACTTCCTTATTCTGTGAGGATACTTTTGGAATCTGCCATCCGTAACTGTGATGAGTTTCAAGTTAAGAGTCATGACGTTGAGAAGATTATTGATTGGGAGAATACCTCTCCCAAGCAAGTGGAGATTCCGTTCAAGCCAGCTAGAGTGCTTCTGCAGGTGAGTAACGTGAAGATGTTGATGCTGAGTGTTATTGCTTTTGTGAAATTCTTTGAGTGTCTGCTGTTTTTGTGGTGTTTAGTTGACTCAGGTTTCTTGAATGGTGATATCAGGATTTTACTGGTGTACCTGCTGTCGTTGATCTTGCTTGCATGCGAGACGCAATGAACAATCTTGGCGGTGATTCTAATAAAATTAACCCCTTGGTAAGCACGTGTTTGTGTACTTTAATGAATTTAGATTGAGATTGATTTTTTTTTTCAATGCATTGGGTATGTTGTAATGATTTTAAAATTGGTTTTCTTCAGGTACCGGTGGATCTTGTCATTGATCACTCTGTTCAGGTTGATGTGGCGAGATCTGAAAATGCTGTCCAGGCAAATATGGAACTGGAATTCCAAAGAAACAAAGAAAGATTTAGTTTCCTTAAATGGGGTTCAAATGCATTCAACAATATGCTCGTTGTTCCTCCTGGGTCAGGGATAGTTCATCAGGTAATTGCATCATTCGGGAACAATGATGATGTATATGTATGTGTATGGATACAACACATAATATTTGTTTCTGTAATATATTGCTGAATGTTTTTATTTTACATGGAAGAAAAACTTTCTTTCATTAGTGATTCCTGCTTGTCTTCTGAATCAAGTTTTGTGATTTTTAATTTTTGCAGGTTAATTTAGAGTACCTTGGTAGAGTTGTGTTCAACACAAATGGTGTGCTTTATCCTGACAGTGTTGTTGGAACTGATTCACACACAACTATGATAGACGGCCTGGGTGTCGCTGGATGGGGAGTTGGTGGAATAGAAGCAGAAGCTGCAATGCTTGGCCAGGTAGAACTAACATGCTAATTTGTTATAGAAATCTATTAGTTAAAACTTTTAAAATTGGAGAGTAGAATTAATTTATTCGTTGAGTATTTGAAAATTTTTCAATTCTCTTTGCTTTAACAATATGTTCGTGATATTATATTTAGACCTGTGTGGTTTTGGCCAATAGAAAAGTATTGTTAGATAAGTTGATTTATCTCTGATATTTTTGCAGCCCATGAGCATGGTCCTTCCAGGTGTTGTTGGGTTTAAGTTATTAGGAAAACTACGAGATGGTGTCACAGCTACTGACTTGGTGTTGACTGTCACTCAAATGCTAAGAAAGCACGGGGTTGTTGGCAAGTTTGTGGAGTTTTATGGTAAATACCAGTTTTTGCAAATGCTGCAGATGTATATTCTTTTTATAGCATCATCTGTCTAGCTGATTAATCTTTACTTGGATAATTCCTTTTTACCTCCCTAATACAGGGGAAGGCATGAGTGAACTGTCTTTGGCAGATCGTGCCACCATAGCAAACATGTCTCCTGAGTATGGTGCAACGATGGGCTTCTTTCCCGTGGATCATGTCACTTTGCAATATTTGAGACTGACTGGCAGAAGTGATGATACTGTAAGTGACACCCGTGTCACTGCATGATATTTTATGTTGTCTACACGTGCTTATATCTCTTTCTTACAGGTTTCTATGATAGAATCCTATTTACGAGCAAATAAGATGTTTGTGGATTATAGTGAGGTATGCCATGCATATATTTTGTTGTTGGATATTTATATAATAGATGTCTGGAAGGACCTGTTCTGAATTGGATTTTGCTTTTGTACAGCCTCAAGTGGAGAGAGTGTACTCATCGTATTTGGAACTCAATCTTGAGGATGTAGAGCCCTGTGTCTCCGGCCCAAAAAGGTATATAAGTTCTTGTGCTTTCCTCTTAAAAGTAAGGGTAAACTATTCTCCTATATTCTTGTATTTTTCATTTTCTAACATGCCCTCCCTCTGATGATAATTTGTACATAGAACTTCCTTGCTTTAGATAAGTTAAAACGTTACCATCCTAAATGCTATAAGGTCTTACAAATTCGTTGAAAACATCATTTCCTACCCTTATTTAGACATATTCTAACAAAAATAAGAACACATCACAATTGATACTTAATTTTCACAAAACATCTTAAGCTACTTAGTAAACAAGTATGTGATGTTTAACAACATTGTGTGTTGCATTTTATATTTTAATGAATATGCTGGAGTTAGGGTTTCAAAATGGACTATCTATATGTAAGCGCAGATTAGAAGAGAAGAGGACATATTTTATTATAGAAGTAAAATTACATTTTCAGCTTTTTAATGGTGTAACCTTTGCTTAAATCTTTTCAGGCCTCATGATCGTGTCCCTTTGAAAGAAATGAAGGTAGACTGGCATGCCTGTCTCAACAATAAAGTTGGATTTAAGGTATTCATTTTTTTTAACGTTGAAATATATTTTAGTAATGTTACATAGCTTATTTGTTCAATCTACGGTGTCCAAGTTTTCGTATCTTAATATTTTAAGTATGATTTTTCAAAAGGCATTGGACTCTTAGTATTAGCATGTCTGTGTATGTGCATGTGGGCACACGTGTGTTGGGGGGAGAGGGGGTTTGCTTTGAAATCATCCTTGAAATGTGCCAATCCAAGGCACCAGAAAGGTAAACTGACGAGTTTTAGTGTGCACCTTCGGCACATCTTAGTGGTTCAGATAAGGCACACCTTTAGCACCTTACTGATATATTTATATGTAAAAAAATTAGAAGAGTCCAGCCATTTATCATTTGTGACTGCAGAGGCCGTAAAATAGTCAGAAAACAAAAAAGAGCTCAGCCTATTTTATGTATTTTTTTTATGAACGAGATACTTGTTCAATCAATTCATATGGCAAATTAATACAAAATAGTCATATATTTTGCTTTTCATTTTTTAATTTAATAGCAACCTTGTTTGAAGTGTGCAATGTTTGACTCCTCTTCATGCGTGTCAGCCCCCTTAGCACCAGACAAATGTCCTTCCCCTCGACTACTTTAGATGAAATTTGAATTTACTATCCTGCAGATATGTGCTCATTGCCTCTACCAGGAAGTTAAATAGTGCAGTTGACAGTATATTTATCATAGTGAAATGATTTTAGAATTTTGGGGTTCATTGTTTTTGTTGTTTGAACTTTATAAAACTGCATTGTTACAGGGTTTTGCTGTACCCGTAGAATCTCAAACTAAGGTTGCAGATTTCACCTTCCATGGTACACCAGCACATCTTAGGCATGGTGATGTTGTTATAGCTGCTATCACCAGTTGTACAAATACTTCAAATCCTAGTGTTATGCTTGGAGCTGCATTGGTTGCAAAGAAAGCATGTGAATTGGGTTTGCAGGTTAGTAGATGGTTATGTATTTTATACCTTCACCATTATAGTTTTATGATTACTTAATAATGATAGGCTTGCACATAATTATATGCATAAATCCAACAATAATGTTTGCCCCTTGCTATATACTCCGGTGCATGATAGAGTAGTGAAAAACATGATCTCGGTTTTACTTTGGTGTCTGATTGCATTTATATCTTTATATCATTGTTAAAATGCAATGGTATTGCATTTATATCTTTATATAATTGTTAAAATGCAACGGAATTGGATTTATATTTATCTAACATTATTGTCTTGGTTATGTAGCACTTTGTATAGCTTCATTCTTGCCTTTCTCATTTTTAAATAATGTTGAAGTTATAGTAGCATTTGTTTTAGGGTTCTTTTTGTTTTTATGTCTAGTAGTTAGATGTGATTGAAACATGATGATATTTGACTTTTTTCTTTTTCCCAACGTTGTTTGTTGCTAATTGTTTGCATTTGTTTCACAATTTGATATTGAATATTAGGTGAAGCCATGGATTAAAACAAGTCTTGCTCCAGGTTCTGGTGTTGTAACCAAGTATTTGCAGAGGAGGTAGTCTTTAGAATATAGTCAAGTGTATTGAATCCATAACATAGTGTGCTAAACTGTCTTGATTCCTAAATTTCTCCTTGTGCCTACAGTGGCTTGCAGAAGTATTTGAATCAGCTAGGTTTTCATATAGTTGGGTACGGATGCACAACTTGCATTGGAAATTCAGGGGATATTGATGAAGCTGTAGCATCTGCAATTACGGAAAATGGTACACACGATTATGTAAATAATATTTTCTCAATACTCACATAATAATCTCCAAGGTTTTACCTAAGCAATGGTTTTCTAAATATTGCAGATATAGTAGCTGCAGCTGTATTGTCTGGAAATAGGAACTTTGAGGGCCGAGTTCACCCATTAACAAGAGCTAATTATCTTGCTTCTCCTCCTCTTGTTGTTGCCTATGCCCTTGCTGGCACAGTATGTGACTTGTGAATTGATTTCATTTTGCAAGTATGCATTTCAAAACTTGCTGTCACTTTCTAATTTGGACACTTACTACTCCGTAGGTGGACATTGACTTTGACACTGAACCCATCGGGATAGGCAAGGATGGAACCAAGATCTTCTTCAAGGATATTTGGCCATCAAGTGAAGAAATAGCAAATGTAAGTGGCTGTGGGTTTAAATATGACTTTGTCATCAACCTTGTATATTAAATTTGAGCCATCATACTTTAGACCAGGGACTTCTCTCAATCTACTCTCCCTTTTAGCATGCTACATGACTTATCCGACATCAGCCATATCATTTGTAGCCCTAAAAACTGTTTAAATTTAGTCAATGTCAAATTATCTAGTTAGTCCAACATTTTCTATATTCGTAAATTTAAAATTATTTATTTTTAATTCTGGCACATCATATAAAATTTACTCTTCAATTCTAAAAGTCTGCTCTCTTAAAATTTATTCTTGTTTAACCATAACAATTTCAAAATCTTATATTTTAATTCACTCCTATATGTTGAGGTTTTTCATGACTTGTGTGGATATTATGCATGGTTTGGATTGTAGCAAGTTAGAATGAAGGATTTTCATAGGAGATAGGCTGAGCTTGATTCCTACCTGACCCAAAATTTTAATAGGGTCGTGCAGTTGGACCCAAAATTGAACAGATAGTCTATGGTAGAGAATCAGATCAACTAGAATTCAAGTAGCTTAAATCTGAAATTTGAATATAAATATAATATCATGTTCTGCAGAATATCATCTATTATCAAAAAGATGTATAGTTTCAAAAGAATGAGAGACCAAGTTGGGTTGGAATGACCTGAACCTGAATCTGTCTCCAAAACGCTATCAAGTACAGTATTTAAAACCCAATCCCGTCAAAATTAGTTTTAGGGCAGGATGTGTGTTGAGCACCCCTAGCTAGGATATCTCCTTCATTCTTTCCTTTTATCTTGATTTGCCGTACATGATAGTTAGTAGCTTTTTATTCTTTCTGTTATCTCTTGTATATTCTTTCCAAAATGTTGGGATTCTCCTTGTACAAAATTTTCTTCTATGAAGTTGAGAGGATCACTCCCAAGCAATATTCATACAATTCTGAGTTTCCACTCTATATAACAAAATAGAACTTTATCTAAACAATGAGGACATTTCTTATCATATTTTATTACTTCTTATGACATGTAGCTTTGTCATCATCTGATAGCAGTAATATTCTATAAATTCATATTTATAGTTTTTTCCTAAATTTGAATATACCTGTGCTATGCCCCAGAAACTTGCTAGTTTAAACAAAAAATTTGTTGTCAGTAGATTGTTCATATTTGTCCAATTTTCAGGTCGTACAATCAAGTGTGCTGCCTGATATGTTTAAAGATACATACAACGCAATCACCCAAGGCAATCCCATGTGGAATAATTTATCTGTTCCTTCGGGCACTCTTTATGCTTGGGACCCTACATCAACTTATATTCACGAGCCACCATACTTCAAAAATATGACCATGTCTCCACCAGGCTCTCATGGAGTGAAGGATGCTTACTGTTTACTCAACTTTGGAGACAGTATTACAACTGATCACATCTCTCCAGCCGGCAGCATACATAAGGACAGTCCTGCTGCAAGATACCTTATAGAACGTGGAGTTGATAGACGAGACTTCAACTCTTATGGAAGTCGTCGTGGTAATGATGAAGTGATGGCAAGAGGAACATTTGCCAATATTCGCATTGTCAACAAATTTTTGAATGGAGAAGTTGGACCTAAAACTATTCATATTCCTTCCGGGGAGAAGTTATCAGTCTTTGATGCTGCTCAGGTAATTTTTCTAAACCATGTAATATGTAGGTATATTAGTCGATGCTTTTACTTTGCATCTGATATCCTTCACTTTCTGGAACTGTGTGTTCTATTTGATTTTCTGTTGGTAAGATTCTTCATGATGCAGCTGGAACTATAAAATAACAGTGAGCTATATCTGATATTTCATTGTTCAACAAGTATCGAATTGCAAAAATGGAAAAAAAAATAGAGAAATATAGTGTCAGTAACCTTAGACAAATGATTTATGATTCCGTATCTTTTTCATCCAACTGTCCCAACGATTGGTAGTTGGCTTCTTGTTAATCTTGTATGCTGTCATATTGTCTGAAGTATATTGCAAAATGTTCAATCTATAAATTAAATTTCTAACTCTTCCGTCTTCATTGATCCCTTTTGGTATTGACACTACTTAATTGTCAGAAATACAAGAGTGAGGGGCATGATATGATTATCTTGGCCGGTGCGGAGTATGGAAGTGGAAGTTCTCGAGATTGGGCGGCAAAGGGGCCAATGCTACTGGTACATTCCGGAGACCTCTGGTGCTCTCACCAATTTATTTTTGCATGTTTTGCTGGTTTGTTTGATGCTGAATTCATTTACTATTATTTCTAGGGTGTGACAGCTGTCATCGCAAAAAGTTTTGAAAGGATTCACCGAAGTAATTTGGTGGGTATGGGTATCATTCCTCTTTGTTTTAAGCCTGGGGAGGATGCTGATTCTCTTGGATTAACTGGCTATGAACGTTTCACCATTGATCTACCAAGCAACGTGAATGAAATAAGACCTGGTCAAGATGTCACAGTGGTGACAGATACCGGGAAGACATTTGTGTCTATCCTTAGATTTGATACAGAGGTAACATTTTATCTTTCATCTCTCTTGGTGTTGGTGGTAGTGATGAGTTTCTTGTGCCTTGCTCTTACTCTTTGACATTCTCTCCTTTTCCCTGCTGATGTTTTCGTTACTTCATTATAGGTTGAACTAGCTTACTTCAACCATGGAGGCATCTTGCAATATGTCATCAGAAACTTGATTAATGCTAAACATTGAATCGGATATAAACTAAGTACGCAGGTTGAATCGTTAGCTCCCACTGTCACGGATTCTTAGCATCGGTCTTAATAATCTACTGGTAGTTTGGCTGCTACCAGGAAACCCATGCTATTTTCAGCTATTGTCTTAATAAACCAGGGAACTACATGGCAGCTGCAAGGAACAGTTATGACTGTCGTTTGTTGAAGAGAAATGTGATTTTCTTTTTCAAAGTTTATGTCATCGGGGATGTTTCACTTTTTACTGGTTTTACTACACGAAACCTTCTGGTAAACATTTTACCTTCTATTGCTTCCACTCAACTCTTGAGAATTAAGAAAATCAGGAAAATTTATTAAAATTAAAAGCATTGTACCGTAATGTTCTCTGTAAGTTTCAAGAATTCTTTTCATAATCCATTTTTTCTTTTTCTATGAAGATATTTAGAAACAGGTTGAATTTTTTATTGAAAACTTCAAAACTTGTACAACTAGAAAAGTGAAAAAAATTCAAATTGTTTCGTTTTTTTAGTTCTGTTAAAATGGAGTCGAAAAATGGATCAACTTTTATCGTAACTAGGAAAAGGCAATTCGACTCTCTTCCCTCAAATGTTAAAACAAAAAATTGCTTTTCTTTTTGTCATTCAAATTATTTTAAAGGAACGGTGGAAACTTTTGACGGGTATTCACTGTCCTTTAGGTATGGAAATGAATCTGCCGGGGTGGATTTAGTTCACGTCATACCTATCTGTATCAAACAGTGGGTATATAAGACGGGTTTAAACTTTTAAAATTTATTTTGATCTTTGTCGGCTGTCAGGTTCAATTATACCCATCATTATTTTATAGAATTTAAAATTATACATACATTTCAAATGATTTATATATTATCTTTTGATTCAAAGATAATAAATATAATTTTATATTAAATAAGTATTACGAATAATTGATTTAATTAATTACAAAATCTAATATTAAATGATAATGAATTAATATAAACTTCAATAATTTTATAAAATGTTTACTGATTAAGATATTTATTCATTTATTCTCTCAAAATTGGAAGTTTGAGAATTATTCACTCTTGTAGAATCAAATTGAATTGACACTTTCTTTTATTAATGTAATTAATCAATTTAAAAAAGATGGTGAGGCGGATTACTAGATTGCCCGTTTCTGTCTGACCTTTAGTCCAAAAACTTTTATCCGGAAAAATCCGTACCTAAATTTGGTATATTCGATCTTTCTCGCAACAAACTTGAGACAGATCCAGGTTAATCCCGCAAGTGCAGGATTCATTATCATCCCTGTCGTGGTAAGATTAAAAGAAAACATGTAAGAGAATAATTTCTAATTTAAACTGAAGAGAAAATTAAAAAAAAAATCTTTTTTTTTTTTTTTTATTTTACTCTTAAATTTAGTCTTTTTCTCTTTTTTAATTTGAGTGGGAGAATTCGGAGAATTCTCAAAGGGAAAAAAACGAGGGAGGGTAAAATATATCCTGAATTGGTTCTTGAAATATTTTCCTTGCCTCAATTTAGACTCCAAGAATAAAAAATATATTAAAAAGATTCTTAAGATTAGAGGAATCACTTCAAAGAAAATATATATATATATATATTAAATAACCTCTTAAAATTAGTGGAATCTCCTCAAGGAAAAAATATACAGTAAATAACCTCTTCATAAATAAGAGTTAAATTATTTCTTTACGGCAAAGTGTTTCGTATATAACTCATTTTTAACCGTAAATTAAAAAGAAGTAGATGTGGGAATTAGGAGAACTGCATTCTCTATCTTCTCTTATCCCTAATTACTATTACTATAGTAAATAAGATTTTACGATTATTAAATTTAGAGAAAATAAAAAAAAAGTGATAATGAAGGTTCTTTTAAACTGATATTTTTCAAATGATATTTAAAAAAAATGAGATTAACCATTATTTGTTGACAGCGTAAAATAATGTAACGCTAATATTCAATTACAAATTATTATAATGTAACTTCTTAAGGACATTTTTATGAAAAGTGAACAAATTACTACACAGATTAGATGGTAATGTAAAAGTATTCTACTCATTAGTATTATAGTTTTTTTTTTCCTTAGAAAATTCTCCATTTTCCTTTTACTATAACTATAAGAATAAATCTCAAAATTAAATGTTATATGGCTCATCTAGTATTATCATTAGAGCATCTACAGCACTTAATAATTGTTTATTGAGTTGTTTAGCTAAATTTTTAATGAATCTTGTATATCAAATCACTTGGGAGTTTTGACCTTTTTTCTCTAACACGTGTGGAATTACATTGATAAGAAATTAATAAGCAAAGTTGTTTTAATAAGTAATTTTACCAAAATATACAACGTCAACTCACTAATTTTATTACTAAAACCAATTAATCAGTTATTTAACCATAAGAAAGTGAGATAAACATTCCAGTTAGTTGCTTCTAGTAAAAAGAAAACAAGATTGAGCTTATATAAGGTCTATTTAGTTAAAATTAAGACTATCTTTAAAAGGGTATGTTCTTCTACTTAGTATAACATGTTAATTAATAGACAAACAAATATAGAACAATCATTCCGTCGATGGAGTTCAGTTTTGCATACACGTTACGATATATTATTCTACATAACTTTATACTAAAGTAAAATTAATACAGAGATAGGTTACTGATAAGAAATTAAATTCTAATAACAGTTACAAATTATTAAAAATTTCTTCATAAAAGAAATAATACTGGACATTTTGATTTTGTAACAACAAAGTTTTCTTTCTACAAGTTTTCCTTTTCTTAACAATCAACTTTCCACCCAAAAATAAAAGAAAAACAATCAAGTCAAAGATGCGGTTACATATGCAAACACACAGTATTCACAATAATAGGGAATAATTTGTAGAAACTTCTTCTACAAGTATCAATTACCATTTCTAAGAATTACATCTTTAAGAGAATATAATTGTGCACATACAAATACAATTTATTTTTTTTTTTATCTTGTAATGGTTTCCTCAACAAACTTTGTTATTACTACTAAAACTTTCGGTGATCCAGTAAGTTGTTATAGTTAGAATGGAACATGAATTTCCGTGCTACATTGATTCTTTCAACGTGTGAATACAAGATATCTAATAACCACACCATCTTATTGGGTTACCTACTAATAGCCTTTACCGTCATTGCGTTAATTTATTGAGTATAGCAACCCCAAATTTCAATAATTCAACACCAATTTTCTTCAGAAAATTTATAGCTGTTATTAAAAGCGAGATATAGGGGTATAAGGGTAACAACACGAGCAACATATAGCAAAGATTACAACCAAAGGTAAAGGAATTCCGAGGAAAAAACCTGGTATACTTGCTCCGTCTATTGGTTTCATACATTTTCTTGAACATCCCTATTGTAAATTAAGCAGTACATAATCTTTTTTTTATTATATTTTCGAATATCATAAATGAAAAGGGTAGGGGAAAAAATGAGTTAGCTTACAACTGAACATCCAAAACTACAGAATGCCACATCATGCTGTAATATTTCCTTCCAGATCTGAAGCATTATCACGCAAAGCTTTAGCTGAGATTCTAATCGTGCACCATTGGCGTGACAAATTCAGAAAAACCTGTAACTAAACAGATCAACAGGAAATATGATTAGCAACGACTAGCATATTAAATTTTATCAAACTAAAAGCAACAGTTTGGAATAATCCCAAGCAAGACACCATCGAGCTGTGAATACAATTCCTAAAGAATTGAACAGTTCGCAGAAGATTCCGAGTTACCTTCACACAAACAGATATTTTGGGACTAAATCTATGATCTGACTACTTAACATCAATTGAATCAAAAAACTTGAGAACAAGATAGTGCAACACAAATCAACATTGATGGTCACATTTATATAAAGTTGTATTCAGTGCAAGCAATCTATTGGCCAAGTCTAAGACAGTTAACATAAATGTAAAACATGGCTAGATAAGAATGGATGTCTTTCCCCAACTGTAAAGTGTAAATAATACATTTCGATAGTATCACAAGAAGAGGAGAGAGAACTACCTGTAGTAATGTATATTCAAGCTTTGTATTCGCTGACACGCATCCATTTGGTACTTGACCACTTATTACCCTTAATCACTGGACAACCACCTGAAAAATAATCAAGAAAACAGTTTTGTTAATTTATCTCCTCTAGTCACTACTAAAACTTGTTACCTAGCAGCACCGATACAATAAGAATTAGAGAAACTAACCATGTAAGCTTGATGGATCTAAAGTTGCATCTGGCTTCATGCTCCAAAACAGTAAAGCATCGCCCCTCCTCGGCTTAATTGAAAGTCCTCCTTTTCCACATTCAGAAAGCTCATTCCACCATGGCACAGAACTAAAATTTCCTTTGGCAGCTGGGAACACTGTCTCACCCCCTTCTTCAACATCAGTACTGCATCAGCAAAAAAGTAACAGTCTGAGCACCTTCCTCATATACAAGAACATTTGAAGTTAACAACTAAGAAAACACATGATGTCACTCACAGATACATCAGCACTGTTGCTATTCGCTGACCCCCATTTTTAGTGTTAAAATCATCAAGAAAGTAGTCATAGTGAGGCTCATACTTTTGTCCAACTTCATAGTGCAGAACCTGAAGTCCTTCACCGTGCTCTGTATATTGTGAGACACAGCTTATGTAATGCTTTGTGAAGTATATAATGAAAAATAGTCTACTATCTTAGATCATAGACCAGAAAACCAGATGCCAAAAGCGACTTAAAATATTCCATTAAAGGCACATGCACAACATCTACAACTACGCAAAACATCTCAATCATAGACAAAATGTTCACCAGAGAAAAACAATTAATGGCGCAGAGATAGAACAGTTAGAGATTACCATCAACTTAAACATGTAGGTGAACCAGAAAAAAATAAAAAGAACCAGCAATAAATCTTTGTTGTAATAATATTTTAAAGTTACTATAAACAAGATAAAAAGTGCAATATACTTACCAGCAGGAATGAAAGTAAAGTCAGCAATTCTTTTCTCAATATTCCTGATAATCTTATCACGACCTCTGGCCAGAAAAGTTCCAGAGCTTGTACGTACTCTAAATGTTAAAGGAAAACAAACATACAGGTATAATTTACCATCTTGGCAGTTTAAATAATGCAAAATAATTCATCATCAATACCAAAGGACTTGAGACAAAACGGGAAATAGTCCAACCTGCTGTCTTTACTCTTCCCTGTTTCACTGTCTACAACCGTTGACTTTTGCATACTTGGCTTTGCTATGTCAATTAGATAATCGCATTCCTCCTTCGTCTACCAGATCATTCAGAATAAGCTTTAGTATTTGGAAGGTGGAGACATTATAATGCATCATATTAAATCATTAATGCTCCAAATGAGCGAGACCCTTAACCAAAACACAATTCCATCACGCTAAAATCACATCCAAACATTGAAATACACCATTCGAACATTATGCCAAGCATAATCCAGCCAACGAAAACTCAAAAAATTGCAATGATATCACAACCTCTCAATTACAAAGGCACTGAAACAAAGTCAAACTCCTAATCGAGAACTATAAGGAGCTAAAACACCATGAACTTCTGCGTCAAGATGAAATCCTAGCACTAAACCCTACATCCATTCCTCTTCAGCACAATCTTCATAAATCTAACCCTAAATGCACTTGATCATTAACGTAAGATCACATTAAACCTCTTTTCTCAAAATTCTTTTAACAAGCCAACAAAACTCCACATTAGCAGCGTTTCCTTTTAATTCTCCAACATTTTCACAAACCACGACCTTTGAAAAGAGAAACCAGGGCGAAAATTGGGAACGGAATTCACACAACCACGCAAAACCAAGGCAAAATACGGTGAAAAGGCGAATGGCAACTACAAATAACTTCGATCAAAATCAACTACAAAATCAGCACGCAGCGAATTCGCAAGCGCGAGTAACGCGAAACCTACCAGAAAATTGTGGTAAACAAAAGCTCTCGGCTCCCACGACACTACTTCAACCCACTGCTCTCCCCTCTCCTCGTCACCGTCGGAACTGAATTACAAAAAAAATAAAAATAAATAAATAAATAATAAATAATAACAAATAGATTAATAATAGACAATGAGGAAGGTGAGGTAACTTACGTTTGGATTGTGTTGCGAGCAATGGAAGTGAGATCGTTGGGTTTAGGCAAATCGTTGCGCGAGGCGGAGGGAATGGAGAGGATGCCGAGCGCGAGGAGAATGAGGACGAGGAAGGTGAAGACGAGGAAGAGAGTGAGGATGAGCGTTGAAGAAGACGATGATTTGCGAGGTTGAAGACGAGAGTACCTTGGTTTCGCCATTGTTAGTTACGCTTCAGCTCGGATCCACGAGATCTGAAACTCGATCACACTCAACACGTGGATTCGATTTGAACACAGTGCGTTATTTTGTTATTGTGTCAATAATCGTGTTGTATTGTAACAGTATTTGGACCGGAGAAGGTAGAAGGAAGAAAAGCGTGGAAGAGGGCTTGTCTTTTTCTCCTCTTCCTATTCTTATTACTACACTGCACTCATCATCATACCAGTTTTTCAAACTTCTTAATTCATGCCATTTAGTCTTATTTTATTTTATTAATTATTTTTCATGTAATTTATCACTTTTTCAATATTTTTTGTTTGTTAAATTCGAAAATTTACGAATCTAAATTTAATAGCCTCCACTTTTTCTCACGTTGGAGTAATTTAAGAATTTATGAGTTGACGTTAACGTGCGTCACTGCAGTGTCTCCTTTTTTTTTTCTTGCAATTAAGCGTAAAATTAGCTGGCAAAGATCATAAGAAAAAAAAGACAGTGACTAATTATGCATCTGTGTTAAAAATATTGTTAAACTAATGTCTAATGGGGTATGTGTTCAATCTTTTCGTATTAAAAAAATGGTGTGAAAATTCCAGGAATCAAACAAATTGCTTGCATCCAGCTATACTTGACAACTTCTGCGAAGCTGACTAGTGAACAGAAGATCCTGCAATCATAAAAGTTAGCCAAAAACCACATCAGTGAGAAAGGAGTTATATGTTACATGAAACTTATCTTAACCAAACACAGTTATATGTTACTGTGTAAAAATCTTTCAAACTATTTTGGCGTTTGATAATGGCATTAATTCCTTTGTTTTTCTTCTTGCAGGGGAGTAAATTTTGAATGAGTCTTGGTTTTTTTTTTTTTTTCCAGTTGTGTTTTGAGTTGGTATGTTGTGGATTCAGTCAATTTTTAATGGATCGAGTACAGATCAGGCACATGTATTTTTGACCCAACTCGTTTTTATTCTGGATAGTGGGCTTTTTGAATAGATCAACTAATTTTTATTTTATTTATGTTGAATAAATTGTCTAACTTCATGTTCAATGAACTTGTATCAGAAAACATTTTGTATGAATGATTTAAAATTATTGACTTCTTGATTGATAAAACTTGTTGTAAAAATATAGATAAAAGTATATATAACTATAGTTGCGACTTAGAGATGAAAATGGGATATGTGAGTTATACTTTATATCATCTGTCTTTTTATCTAAGCATGACACATTTATTCCCATGTTTTTAAATATTTTATTTGTCTTAAAAATTCATGTTGCAAAAATTATTCAAATAGATTTAGAAATTTATCTTCAAATATAGTTATAATCTTAAACTTTTTAAAAAAATTAATAAGTATATACTTTTAAAACTATAGAATTAAAATTAGGTATATTACTTCTTGCTACGAGAGACAGGGTTCAATAAACAAATCATCGTACCAACAAACTCTACGTAAGATTTAATTTATTTAGTCTAAAGAGATATGATTTTAAGTTAAATGGAGAATGAAAACATTTTAAAAAATATTTATAAATAGATTAAAAATATTTTATTCTTTATTTATTTTATGATTTTATCTTTCTAAACTTTTATATACTTTCTATGTTTTCTCAAATTCAATATTGTTTGTTTGTCATTTTTACTATTAGATTATACTTCTAAATAAACAACAATAAGTAAATTAAGATAGATGAATCAAAATCTTAACCTAAATAAATGTTTTGTCTTTCATAGTTGATTTTATTATTTTTTCTCCTTTTGAGTATATAAGAGTTTTATATTATATATTTTAAATCAATTGAAAAATAAAAATATACATAATATAAATAAGTGGAGATATAACGGTTTGAGTTAGCTTATAAGTATTGAGATTTTTTTTTCTTCCAAAACCAATTATCTTTATGTAAGGAAAAGTAATTATATATGAAATTATCTCGATGTTAAGAGTATTGATATATGTATATGAATGAAAATTAGTTTTGGTGGTATGGAAAATTGTATCTTTATCTTTTATTAAGTTGGAGAATTGGATATTAAAGTTGTTGAATATTATTTTGAGTTTTTATGATCAAGTTGAGAATGAATGATTATTTTGATTGTTATATATCAATGTAGTTTATAAAAGATGTTACAAAAGCATAAAAGTCAAAAGTCAGTTTAGAATAATTGAGATGATTTTTGTTTTGTTATGTAAATTCGTTTTTTTTTTTTACATTTTGTTTTAATATTGAGTTGATATTCAAGTGACGTTCAAACAAATAACATTAATTATATGCACATTATATTATCGTCGGAGAGTAAAACTCGTCACTTAAGTAATAAAACTTTTCACTTACATTATAATTTGATATTTGAATAATCAAAATGTCAGAATTTATCTTATTTGAAACTCTCACCGTTTAAGTGATGAGTAATTGTTTAAAAGATTAAGAGTTTGAATTTATAAAAAAATTTGAAATTAATAACTTATTAATCCAAACCATGTATTTTGAGTAATGTTGATTATCTCTTAATTGAGAATTAACCTTAAATTCTAAACACTCAAATGTTTAGACGCTTGAGCAAAGAAAAATTTTAACCAATTTTTTTCTTACAAATTTATTATCACTCAAATGACATAAGTTTTTTCAAACAATACCAAAAAACCCTAAAAGTATGTATATCAACAAATATTACAAATATCAACAATCCTATCATATTATATTTATGTTATATTATTTATAAATATTTAATCTTATATTGATGTAACATAAATAGATGACATAGTATATATTTAAATTTATAATTATTAAATATTTATACTGAGTAATATTTTAACTTGTTGGCTCATTAACTTGTACTTCATAAGACATTAATTTGTAAACTAGAGCTCAGTAATAAATATGTATAAAGAGATTTATACTCGTTCAGGAATCTATCACTGACATACAATCAGCCAGGAAACGGATGATACACAGAAATCACAAAATAGTGACATGCAATTTAGAATGTCGAGCAGTACATGAAAGGACATGGACACACATTTGAATGACACACGAAACACTGAACAAGGTTCCCCCACAAAAAAAATTGACGAATGAAACAAGGACGTGGTAACTACCAGGAATTTCAGACAATTATTAATTAACAAACTGCATGCAGTGGAATGCATCCTGTGGCTTAAAAGACACCAATTGCAGAAGGATACAAAGGCTTGGGCTGGTAAGACAGAAAATTGGGAACATAGGTAGAACCTCGTTTCTTAGGACGATCCATGGAATCTATTGCTGGTTGATTCAAATACGCATATTTGCTTTTGGTCCACCTGCACCCCTCACAATAAATTATATTATTCTTTCCGACATTAAATATTAAAAATCTCTGTAATAAAATTATTTATAAATCGAAAAATAGGAAAAAATTGTCATAAATTTAAACCATGATTTTGTTTAGAGCCTGGATTCTTACCTAGAAGGCTCTTAATTTTTTTTACTGTGGGATCCTACCAATGGAAATCAAAAGTGTGAAGCAATTTTTATAGTCTAGATACGTTATTCGTCCCATCTCTCAGTTCCCGATTATGTCATTATTTTGTCCAATCAGTCATATATATCCAAAAATCAACGTTACTTTCCAACTCTAGTTGAATTTGAATTATTAATGCTTCATATTTAAGTTTTGCAATAAAAATATTAGAAGAAAAATCATCAAAATAATAATAAAAAATATTTCGTATTTACAATAATAAGATGTCTAAATCAACCAAATTGATCAATTATGACAGTGTTTTAATACTTTTTTTTTTGTGATCTTAACCCCACAACCCCCCGTACGTCAACCATTGAACAGAATCTCCAACTTGCTACACCTATCTAGAATAGACAATAGAGTGAACTCAAATCTTTCTTCCAATTTTCCCTTTGTCGAACAATTGATTTTCTATGAATTACTTTTGAAAAAAAATCCCCTTAAAATAATAATAATAATAGTAATAATATCTGCGGAATAACTAATCCAAGCATTTTCGTAATAAAGTTTGATTAATGGTCAAATCAGACTTTTTCCCTTAATTTTAATCAAAATTTTCAGATTCTTCAATTATAATAATTAAACATAAAACTTTAAACAACCTTCATATAAAAATAGAGCGAAATGTTTCAAAAATTTCATTGAAACAGTACCATATTATTAAATTGATTTTTAGTATTAAAAATGTTAAATATACTTAAATAAAGTTTTGATACTTTAATCTATTTTGTTACAAATAAATTTTCATTGATTAATCTTTTCTGAAAAAAAAAATTATATATTAGGTGTATTATAAATATTTATACAAACAACTAGTACTATGACGAATCAGATATTTGCTTCTAGAAAGGTAATAATATACTGACCAATCCTTGATTCCAACACGCACTTCTTGCTCCTTAGAAACTGTTTTGCAACAAACATTTTTCCCTACGTTCCATTTCACAGTCTCTTTCTCGGTTTCATCGTAGTCGTTATCGGTCTTCAGAGACAACTCAAACCTCTGATACTCTTGCTCCTGTGAGACATTAATTACAGAACAAAATTATGCGCGAAGAAGAACAATCACAAATATCACATGTATGACAAATATTGATCAAAACTCCACAAACAAACAGTTTTCTATGTGTGGAACAACAAGGCCAATTAACCTAGACATCACGCAGATGATTAATTAACGATGGCTAAAGTTTAATTAGTACATGCTTGATTTCATATTTTGCATGCAAAGACTGTATTTATGAAACATAAATGATATTAATAGTTAATTACCGTGAGAGTGCGTGCACGGAGTCTAGCAGCAGCTTTGATAGCAGCAAGGAGGTGGTCCTCTTCTTCGATCCTCTTTCGCCTCCAAAACTTGGCGATTTCTCGGTTTGTGACACTCTCTTCTGGTTTTGGTTTCGAGAATTTTGGAAGTGGAGGTGGTGGTGGAACTAGTGACCTAGGAACCACCTCTGCCACTGATTCATAAACATCACCTTCTGATTCTTCCTTTCTCTGCTTCATTCTCAATCACTGAGACACCGATTCAATTGTGACTTTTTCTTCTTGATCTGTTTATATGATCAGAAGAAAATGAAAGAAAGTGGCAATTGATTTCACGAGCTAGCTAACTCACTATCAAACCTACCTTTCCTCTCCCTAACACCGATAATTATAGAAGAATTGATGGTAGAATTTGTGAGTCAGACAGAATATTCAATATGCAGTGCCCCCACTATTGTTGCGTGTGGAATGGTGGTTGTTGTATCTTATCGTATTCTAAATTCACTGACTTAACTGTCTTAACTCTTAAGAATATATAATAATTACTTACACTCTTCTCTCATTCATGCACTCAGAAATTTCACTTGTTTTCGTTTTCAGATTATATGAAAGACCTTCATTTATTTCAACATAAATAAATCTCCTTTCCTCTTCACCCAACATGAATGAAATTTTTTCCCATCTCTATCAAGAATATTCAATATGTAATTGGCGGTGGTCCTTTATTTAATATGTTGAGTATTTTACATATTTATAATTTTTTTTCTAATGACTCAATTATCATGATTGTTCTGGTTTGGCTTAAGGGTAATGATTGCATATCTTGTTGGATATGTGGTTATGGACTTAGGACGATGTCTCTCTCTAGAGCTTTTAAGTTGAAGGAAAAGGAAGATGGTCAGAGTTAAAATGATTTTTAGGTTAGTATTGGGCATTTATGACAACTAACACCATGTATTCACAGCTCTTTTTAAAAATTTCCCGAGTGAATTATTTAGAGAGAAAAAAATTATCTACTAGTGATGATTCGACTTAGTGGATTGATCTAATGGCCCATTCAAAACCTAGTTGTCTAAAAAGTTGTCCCTAAAGTTACTAGCTTATGTTTGCATACAGACTTAATGGTTTATATTTCCATCTTAAATAGTTTTGCATATCTCATTGTGCAAAAAGGAGGTCCAAACAATTATTATTATTATTATTATTATTATTATTATTATTATTATTTTAAATTATTTTTTATTTCTTCCATTTATTCATTATATTATTCAAATATCCAAAATTGGTTATTTAACAGTTAAAATATATTTGGTGTTGTTTTTCCATCTTATTTATTTGTACTAATAGAACTCCTATCATCTTTTACTTTAAGAAGTATAAATAACTATATTTACAAGACTTTTATGAGTCTACTTAATATTATTAATTTTATTTTAAACTATTCAAAGATTAAATATTAGTTATTGTGTAATAATTTTAATTATTGACATTATATAATCAATTCATAGTTTAAGGTTTTAGTCACACTAATAATATCTTTTAAGATGATTATTTAAATCAATAAAATATAATTTAACTCATTATGATTTAAATTGATCAAAATCCAATGATCATAATTTCATTTTAAAATTTGGAATCTTCATAGTAACAAATAATTCATCTCACAACTGAATGGTTGACAGCCTCCATGCACGTTCAAAAATGAGTTTAACAATATTAGAAAAAATATTATATTTACCAACATTACGAATTTTCTAAAAAAATACCGATGTTTAGTAATTCATATTTTCCATCTTGCGTAGAAGAGTTATTTTTTAGTACATAAGAACTTCTCTTAAATATTTTTAAGAGGATTATGATTTCCTTATAAATATAAGATAACTCTAACAAGACATTTGGATACAATAATTTAAATTTACTTAAACTTATGAAATCTTCTCTTTAAGAACTATTATTTTTAAAGATTTTTTTATTCATTTTTTTTATTTTTCCTTCAAGTGTCAAATGCTGACGACAATAAATATAACATCAAGCCGAATTAACTTCATCTAACATAAGAGCAGTGATACTTTGAGACAGTAATTTACTTTTATTTGGCATTAAAAAATAATATTATTTTATTAAAATATTATATTTTATTATAGAAAATAGGAGTGAAATGGTGTAAGTTTTCTACAGTAGTATCAAAGTATATTTATTCCTAACATAATTGGGATTTCTAAAGTTATTTCAAATTTTTTATAATTTTTTTTTATATAGAGTCAACTATAAATAAGTTAATGTAATTCTTACATAAGTTTAAGAAGCGAGCCAAGCACATGCTTTTGATTGAGGAAAGGAAAGACATAAAAATACAGAAACGTCTTTTTTTTTTTATTATTATTATTATGACTGGGTTCCGACTTTCCCCTGTACTCGACAATGGGAATGGACTATGTTAGAAAACTGACTTCTCGATATTCGGTTTCATTATCCATATTCGGTTTTAATGCCTTGTTATCGGATGGGTACAGTATTATTTCAGATTTTATATTCTTTATCCATAAATAATAATTATAATAAGTTGATGGTTTTTTTTTTTTTTGAAAATTGAAATGTTACTATCAGTAACATCATAGATACTGTATAAGTAAAAAAATATTAAATTATAATCTGTAATAAAATTATATAGTCTTCTGCACCCAAACGATTTATATTGTTTTTCCAACCAAAACAGATAATAAAATTATTTAAATATTTTTTCCTTGTTTTTGTTTAGGATAACCTTCGCTATGGCCGTGTTTAACGGAATATTGAGCCATGACGTACGCAATGTATTAAACCTCTAATTATTTTTTAACAGGTGATAATGATCCGTTAATAAAAAATGGTTGTTTGTACCAATCTTATTATATCCTTTGACAAAACAAAAAGAAAAGTTGTTTGTAGCATCCACTAGACCACTTCCTTGTGGCCTTTCCCCAAATCAAAAGGGTGAAAACTAGTATTGTCAAATATTTAAAAGACAAAACAACTTGTTGCAGTTTTGACTAATTTAAGAAGATTAGGTACGTATCAAATTTCAAGGTGAATATAATGTATTATAAATAAATGTTTGTTTAACAATTGTAATTGTAATAGATATTGATAAAAGGAATGATTCTTCTTGTCATTTGTTTTTCTAGAAAGAAGATTCTGAATTCAATCATGACAATAATAATAATATTATTATGATTAAAAGAAAATATATCATTAATTTTTTTAATGGAAATTTAATCATCATACTATTAAATCTAATTGTTTTATACATGTGAAATAATTTATTAAGTTTCTCATTAAAGTTTATTTTGAATAATGAGAAATTCTGGTTAAGATGAGAAGCCTTAACATGTTTTTGAATATGAGAAAAAGTTTGATTCATTTTTTGAATATTGTTTCTATTTTTTTTTTCTCCCTCCCTTTTGTCTCCGTTTTCCATGGATACATCTACGTTGACTGGAACACAGGTGGTAAAGTTCAAGGTTTTGGAGTACGTTTATTTTTTATTGTATGTTTTAAGAAAATAAATGTACATAGTTTCAGTTTAAAGTTTACTAATATTAAGCACTTATCGTGTACTAATTGCAAAACATGTGATCAAACTAGTCATGTTTATTTAAATGTAAGGATTAAAATACTTATGAAATCACTTATTCAAAATTATTGTTATGGCATTTATTACATGAAAACTGGTTTAGTAAAATTTTGTTAATGTTTATTGTTTGATGTTTTATTCAATATTGTCTTAGGTTGAAAATTATTTGATAATTCAATATTATCTCTATTTGACTAATTTGTTTGTTTTTATCTATGTACATGTGCATTTGACTATATCAGATTATTTATGTTGTATCATTTCTTAACTTTCTTCTTTTGTCATAGGAAAGTCCGTCTATATAACTCTTCTTATTAATAAGTATTTTTCATTACTTTAGATTTAGACGTGACTTACACAAGTTAATTATGATAACTATAAATGTATAAATAAGACTTTGTATAACAATTTGTTTAATTAAAAGTCTTGAGTTCATATGTATTGAATGAAGAGTTCACCAATAAAGAAGCTTTAAAATTGTAATATTTGTTTGACTATTTTTATCATAGATGTATATTGATGGAAATTAATTAATACTTTAATTGAACAACTTTAATACTCTATATGTGTTTTTTCTATTGTTAACCTTCTAGGTTTTTTTTTTAACTCTATTATGATTCTCTTGTCATGAATTTGTGTGAAATATTCTTACCATATTTAGGTAAGTTGGTGATAACACAATTATTTTTACAGAATTACTTTTACACAATCAAACATAAACTACTTTTTAAAAATTTCAGTTTTGAGAATAAATTTAACAATCAAGTATTTATCTTTATTTTCTAAAATAGAATTACCAAAAAAATGTTTTAATAAACCTCTAAAAACTTTATAAATAAAATAGCTTTAAAACGCGTTTCATGTTTGGGTAGGAATTACACGGCTTCCCATGGACTATGCTTTAATGACCACGTTTTTTTTTTTTTTTATCAAATACAATCACATACCTTTTTCCTTTTAGGACAAATAGAAATCTAACGCAGTTACAAATTATATATTGGGACAATTAGTAAATTACATTTATGAGATAAAGTCGAACAGCTCAAATTTCAATCTCACAAGATCAGATTTAATTATAGATCGAGAAGGGGAAGAAGAAAGAAAAAGTCAGCTGAAAAAAGAAAGAAGAAGGAGGGCGGCCTCTTGTGCATGCAGGATAAAGTTTTTCAAAGTTTTTACTTATAATTAAATAATTGTATATTATAATATTAAAATAATACTATAATATAATATATGTTTTAATCATTTTATAATTATTATTAATATAATAATTTATATTAAAAGTATATTAAATTATATATATCTTGCCGTGTTCCCGAATCATATAATTCACTAATATTCGGACATCATATATTATGATTTCTGCGTCAACTATGCGAGCTTTTTTACTGACTGTATTGATATCTTGATCCTAATTTTAAATTTAATAGGATGAGGGTATCTTTTTCAAAGAATAAGCAATTTCACATCTGTGAGCTGGCCTCGATCCCAATAATCTTGACGAGTTATTATTACGTCCTAATAAGATTTTTCCTGTATCTTAATAAAAACACTTCATTCCGCAATTATTCTCATATGAAAATCGGATGACATCCTCATTCGGTTGTCATTTGAAAAAAATTAACAACCGGATGAGCAGATCATCCGGTTGTTATTTTTTTCAAATGACAACCGGATGGCCTGTTCATCCGGTTATTAATTTTTTTTCAAATGACAACCGGATGGGGTGTCATCCGGTTCTCATTTCCAAATCACAATGATAACCGGATGAAACCCATCCGGTTCTCATAGTCCAAATTGAACAATTAATACGTTTTCGATTTTGACTATGAGAACCAGATGGGTTTCATCCGGTTATCATTGTGATTTGGAAATGAGAACCGGATGACACCCCCATCCGGTTGTCATTTGAAAAAAAATTAATAACCGGATGAACAGGCCATCCGGTTGTCATTTGAAAAAAAATAACAACCGGATGAGGGTGTCATCCGGTTGTCAATTTTTTTCAAATGACAACTAGATGGGGTGCCATCCGGTTCTCATATAAGGGTAATTGCGGAATAAATTTTTTTATTAAGGTACGGGAAGAATCTTATTAGGGTGTAGGAAAAACTCGTCCAATAATCTAAACCAGCCCAAGGGACCATATCAGAAGCTAAACCAGCCCAAGGGACCATATCAGAAGCTAAACCAGCCCAAGGGACCATATCAGAAGCTAAATCAGCACAAGGTACTTGTGGGAATCGGTATAATATCAGTTGTGGTGGCCGCAATATTAGGTTACTTACATAAGAAGAAAAAAACTCAATTGAAAAATTGATCCAAAATTGGAATTTGAGCTTATTTTCTTCATCTTCTTAAAAATGTTGTTTACTATCTGTGAACTTCAGAAGTCCTCTATTTAACTCGTCCTGTTTTAGTCCTGCCACGTTCTTTCATCCACCAAGCAAGTGTGGTAACTAAGAGAAGATTGTTTAATTTTTGTGGTCAATTGTAGTAGCCCACAGTTCAATAAACCAATTGAAAAGAATAAGGTAGAAACCAAAGGAATTTATTCTTTGTTCTAGTGTGGCACATAGCTGACTGAACAAAAACAAATTTCAATGAGGCATGAAGATGGTTCAGTTTTATGGAAAGTTTACTAAAATGTTCTTATTGTAATACTAATAATCTGTCTACTTTCATGTACATGGAGTACTATAATCCGCCAAGTACTCCTACCACAAAACTGGTGAACGCAAAGAGTTCCAAGCCTTCAGTCAGAAACACCACAAGAGCACTACATCATATTGATCTAATCTCCAAAAATAAATATGAAATACAACTTCATAGTCAATTTTATCTTGGTAAATATGTGAATGACCAAAGTCCTACCCACCACATCCTGCCCATATTATCCACGTTCACTCTTCCCTTCCCAGGTTAATTGTAACACAACGCCAATTTGTCAGAGCAAACCATTTTAAAAGTACCATCAAAATGAAAGGGTCTGGCAAGAAATATAAAAAAGAATGTTATAAGAGGACCCTGACCAGGAATGTTACAGATTTTAGTTCTCATCGTCCAAACAAAACACAAAGAAGACTTTATCAGGTTTGAAGGAACTGTTTTTTCTCTAGACCGCAGAATTTTACCTGCAGATCCCTCAACCTAGGAGGAGCAGAACTTCTTTTGTAATTACAATGTTTGCTGTAAAGTATAAATAATAATTAATAGAAAATTTAGTTTTAGTCTCCATATATTAGATTCTTTAAGCTCTTAATAGTTTTCTCTCTCCCTTGATTCTTAAATGAAATGCCATGAAGTCTATATTACATATAGAAGTGGTTTTCTTTGTAATTATCATATCAGAAATAGATTTATTTTCCAGTTTTCTTCTTTCAAATCTCTCTAGTTTCTAGTTAGTATAACGTATACAAAATATATTATTAGGTCACCTGCAATGGCACACTCTAGACCAAATCAAAGACTCATCTTATCGATGTTGATCTTATAACCAATCTTTCTAAAGACCTAAATACCAGCCACATCCAATTCGCAATTCAATCTGTAATCTAAGTATAAACCAGTGTTCTTCTATGATTATAAACACAAAATATCAATCAGAGACGTAAATCACATACAGTAACAGCAAAAATTAACACACAAATTCAAAGAGAAACGAAAAGTATTACATAAGCTATAAGCTATGATGATGATGGTGATAATGTGTACAATGAAAGAGAGTAATTGAAATTAAGTAGAAGCGATTGTGAGGGCTTTGGTCTTAAACCTATATCGTGGTGCTCGGGGGATGACTTGGCTGGGTCCCATGTGAAACTGACCGGGAGAATCGGTAAGTGGTGGACCGTCATCGTAGACATGGCCAAGGAGAGAGGAGCAGGTGTTGCACTTGATCTTGGTCCTCTTCCTCTGAATTCCCCAGTAGTTGACGGTTTCGAAGAAGGGGCGTATCTTGTCCTCCTTCTCGAACTTGAACTTGGCCGCGTCTACGGCGGAGAACGAGACGGAGTCCTTGTTTCCGGCCTCAAAGTAGAAATCCGGTGGGAAGGCATAGGCGGAGTTGAGATTGAGGTTGGAGCCGCAAGCGGTGCAGGTATACACAGAGGCCATGATTGGTGTGAATGGTGTTGAGATGAGGGGTTTTCAAGGCGGAGAAGTAGAAGTGCAGGGTGTTTACGAAGTCATAAACGCGTAGTTGTGGAAGATGGACACGATGAGACTCTTCTTCCTCTTCATTAGTAGCTGAAATAATATTTTTTAATTTTAAATAATTTTTTAAACATATTTTTTTTAAAAACTAAAATAATATAAAGTTATAAAATTTATATACAGAAGTAACATTAATAATTTGTTAGTATAAAAAATAACAGCATCCATGGTATAAATCTCTTTTAATATAAAAAATAAACAAAAATAACAACTCTCGTGATTAATTTAGTTCTAATATGCTTTAAGCCACATTAGATCTCTCCTTTCACAGGACTTTTATGATTAATCACAAATTCATAATTTATATATATTTTATTAATTATAAAGATCTAAAAGAATATATGTGTCCATCTACCCACATCAAAATTAATATTTTCAATAATATGACAGCAAGCATGTCTAATATCTTGTTTCAATCTTAAACAACTTGCATGAAATTTATATTGGAATAAAGGTTTTATATGTAAACAACTCTTAAGGATACTGTAATTTGTCTTATTTTAAAACTCTAGACATGGGTGATTTTTCTCTGTCTAGGTTTCCAAACGACCACATCTATTGTGTTTAGCTGAAAATAAGGATTGAACAAATTAAATTCCATGTTATAAAACTTTGACTAAACACATTGCATAATTGAGTTTAAAAATAAATCATTTTTTTATAAAATAAAATTAGTTTATGCATTAATTAATTTATAGAAGTCGTTTTTTATTTGTGAACAAATCAATTTTAGCTTATGAGAAATATATTTTTTTATTTTCTTTTAGTAGAAATGCTTGTGAAAAACTTGGTTTTTAAACAGGTTATGTAATTTTGATTCTTAAACACCTGGTTAGTGGACTGATCTATTATTAAGAAATTTAAATTTTTAAATGAATGCACTACTAATCAGCTTTTGGTCAAATGATACCTCAGTTGTTCAGAACAAACTTAGACCTGAGTAGTGGATAGTGAAGTAATTGGGGAAGCCATATGAAAAAACAAAAACAAAATTAAAATGATTGTCATATATTTTTTCAATGTGATTCAAAATTGGAGGAGGTTTCAATGTAGGAAAGAAAAGGCATACCAAGTCTGTCCAATGAAATTATGTCTTTTATTGGAACTTTAGTTGTGCTAATTCTCTTATTCGGTTTAGTACAAACTTTCCTCGAAACTGCATTTATTGCTTTTGGGCCAAGAATGTGTGACACAGGTAAAAACTTCCATCATCTAACAAAAATCAAGTGGCATTAGATAATCTTTTTAAGACTGAAAAGTAGAGTGTTAGGTATATAATATTTTCTATTTATCTTTAATTATATTTTAAAATAAAAAATAAATATAAATACTCATAAGTAATCATACACACTTGATTAGCATAATACATTATAAATTAATTATATTTTTAATAATATAACAATTATAAATTTTATTATTTTTTTATGTAACTAATACAATTATTTTATTTATTTTAAAAATATAGAAGTTTTCTTTTCTACTAATATTTAAGAAAATAAATAAAAACACAAAATATTATACCACATGCTTAGTTGGGTATGTGATTGTTTACTTAGTTTTAAGATTAAATATTAACATGAGGATTCCGGCTACCACTAATCAATTAGGAAGATTTTTTTTTAATTATTTATTTAATATACACATATTCTCTTACTTTTTTATATTTTATTGTTGTTATTTAAATATTTAGTATTGTATTTTCATCCTTTTAAATATAATTAATTTTACCATCAACAATAATTTTATTTTTAAACTTTTTATATTTTTAATATAAATTTTAGCAATATTTTTTATTAATAATTAATAATAATATTTTTTATTTTTATTTTTATACAAAAAGAACAGTGGACGCGCATAGTTACCTGTGTTTACCTGATATATAAGGGAAGCATTGAAGAAATGAACACATTTTCTCTCACTTTGTTTCAAGCTCTAGGGCTTGCTCTGCCCCTAATTACTTCAGAAGACGAATGAACCAATCAATACATATTCTCTTACTACCTTCTAAGATTGAAAAATAGAGACTAGGGTTTGCAGAAATCCTCTACGGTGAGCAGAAATCCTCTGCGGTGAGCAGAAATCCTCTGCGGTGAGCACAAATCCACTTCTCTAATACGAGAGCTCTTGCGTTAATCTTTGCGGCGAGCAGAAATCGTCTCCTCTAAACCCTATCATGGATATTCGATTTCCGTTCTCTCCGGCGGAGGTCGCCAAAGTCCGCATGGTTCAGTTCGGAATACTCAGTCCCGATGAGATCGTAATTTACCCTAAGCTACTACCTAATTTTTTCACTTTGTTTCCGAAATTTCTCGAATGGAGATGGATTCGAGTGTTTCTTTCAAGTGTTATGGTGCTATGAAGTTGTTGATTGTTTGTGTGTGTGTGTTTTTCAGAGACAAATGTCTGTGGTGCAAATTGAGCATGGTGAGACGACGGAGAGAGGGAAGCCGAAGGTTGGAGGATTGAGTGACCCTCGACTTGGAACTATTGACAGAAAGCTCAAGTGTGAGACTTGCACGGCCAGTATGGCTGAATGTCCTGGCCATTTTGGTCACTTGGAGCTTGCCAAGCCAATGTTTCACATTGGGTTTTTGAAGACGGTGTTAACTATAATGCGTTGTGTTTGCTTCAACTGCTCTAAAATTCTAGCCGACGAGGTATTTTTGCAAGTGGACTTTGCGTAGTACTGACTTGATTAGCTATTTAGGTATATGAGAAAATTCGAGAGTCTGAGTTCCATTGGTTGTGATTTGTGGTCAATTGGGGTTTGTGTCGGTTTAGTAGAAGGAAGGAGAGTGGAATTTGTTGTCTGAATTATTGTTTAATCTTCCATGTTGTAAGTGTAGGAGAGTGAAATGAAATGTTTTTTTCTTTGTGTTGATTGCCTTTTATGCAGAATGATCACAAATTTAAGCAAGCTTTAAGAATCAGGAATCCCAAGAACAGGCTGAAAAAGATTCTGGATGCTTGCAAAAACAAAGGCAAGTGTGAAGGGGGAGATGAGATTGATATTCCTGGACAAGATACTGATGAGCCAGTTAAAAAGAGTCGTGGTGGCTGTGGTGCTCAGCAACCGAAGATTACGATTGAGGGGATGAAAATGATTGCAGAGTACAAAGCTCAAAGGAAGAAAAGTGATGATCAAGAACAGCTTCCTGAACCTGTAGAGAGGAAACAAACTCTTTCTGCAGAAAGGGTAATTGTCCTTAATTCTGGATATGTAGCATGAGCACTTTTATGATCACTGCTACAGGATTTGATGTAGTTGGTGACTTGTTATATCTGTTGAAGGTTCTTGGTGTTCTGAAAAGGATAAGCGACGAGGACTGTCAGTTGTTGGGCTTGAATCCTAAGTATGCCCGCCCTGATTGGATGATTTTACAAGTTCTTCCAATTCCTCCTCCACCTGTGAGACCTTCTGTAATGATGGACACATCCTCCAGGAGTGAGGCAAGTGTTTTATGTGTTCTTGGTTATTACAATTTTTGCAAGTGTATCTTATTTAGTTATAATTTTCTCTGATAATTTTGAATGATCTCATTTGGGTAAAACTTTTAATCCGTGTTACATGCTGACTTTTGGGTCTTCCTTATTTGTAGGATGATTTAACTCATCAGCTGGCCATGATCATCAGGCACAATGAGAATCTTAAGAGACAGGAGAGGAACGGATCTCCTGCACATATTATTTCTGAGTTTGCTCAGTTGTTGCAGTTCCACATAGCAACATATTTTGATAATGAGTTGCCTGGACTGCCAAGGGTATTATAAGAATTTAGCATTTATATGGATATATACTTTACTTCCTTTAACCTTCATTGATTTTTTAATCTTTTGATAAAGTATTGAGTAATTGATATATATATTGCAGGCTACTCAAAGATCTGGAAGGCCTATCAAATCAATATGTAGCAGGCTCAAGGCAAAAGAAGGACGGATTAGAGGTAACTTGATGGGTAAAAGAGTCGATTTTTCTGCTCGAACAGTCATTACACCTGATCCAACAATCAACATTGATCAATTGGGGGTACCGTGGAGTATTGCGTTGAATCTAACATACCCTGAGACCGTGACGCCGTACAACATTGAAAGGTTGTATTTAGATGTGCATTTCCTGTTGCAATTGGTGCATTCTCTTCCATTTTTAACAGAAAATATTTGAAATTAAAAAATTCAGGTTGAAGGAACTTGTTGAGTACGGACCTCATCCTCCACCTGGGAAAACTGGTGCCAAGTACATTATTCGTGATGATGGACAAAGGCTTGATCTCAGATATTTAAAGAAAAGTAGCGATCACCATTTGGAGCTTGGCTACAAGGTACTGCTTTTAAACAATGATGATATTGTTCTTTTTGGTTTTCTCTTAGTGCCTTCTAATGGTTCTTAATGTTGTGGTTTTAGGTTGAGCGTCATTTGAATGATGGAGACTTTGTTCTCTTCAATCGTCAGCCTAGTCTTCATAAAATGTCCATCATGGGGCATAGAATCAAAATCATGCCATATTCTACTTTCCGGCTTAACTTGTCTGTAACTTCACCATATAATGCTGATTTTGATGGGGATGAAATGAATATGCATGTTCCTCAATCTTTTGAAACCAGAGCTGAGGTGTTGGAGCTGATGATGGTGCCTAAATGCATTGTGTCACCACAGTCAAACAGGCCAGTGATGGGAATTGTCCAAGATACACTTTTAGGATGCAGAAAAATCACCAAGAGAGATACTTTTATCACAAAGGTCATACGAAGTGAATTTTTCTGCTGTTGCGGTTTATTTCAGCCTCATGGTTGTTGTACAGGCTTTATAGATAATCTGATCAGAACTTTCTTTTTTCTTTAACTAGGATGTTTTCATGAACATATTGATGTGGTGGGAAGATTTTGATGGGAAAGTTCCTACTCCTGCAATATTGAAGCCAGAACCATTGTGGACAGGGAAACAAGTTTTCAATCTCATCATTCCTAAGCCTATAAATCTAATTAGATACTCTAGTTGGCACAGTGAGAATGAAAGGGGATCCATAACCCCTGGGGATACCATGGTCAGAATTGAAAAAGGTGAACTACTTACTGGAACACTTTGCAAAAAGACACTTGGAACATCTACCGGAAGTCTCATTCACGTGATTTGGTAAGTAGCTTATCATGAGAACTTTATGAATGTTATTAAATTAGTTTTCAAGTTATGCTATGTTTAATATATTTGTCATTTGTTGTTTTATTAGTGTTGGTGTGTATAATTTGTCCACATGATGCCATAGGCTGCCACGCCAACTGTGAAAATTATATGGCAGATTTTTGGCTTACCACCGTAGGCTATTTTCCACTAGTGATAACATAGCTTACTAGATGAATTGGGTTATGTAATGATCAAATCTACCTTTACAGCCTCAGGAGAGGGGTTGCTTCTATTGATCTAAACTCCAACTCTAAGTGTTGCTCTGGAAACTGGTTCAATAAGTTCCTTTTTTCTATTTTTACATCATTGAATGTCTACTTTTATACAGGGAAGAGGTCGGCCCTGATGCAGCTCGGAAATTTCTTGGTCATACTCAGTGGCTTGTAAACTACTGGCTTTTGCAGAATGCTTTTAGTATTGGAATTGGTGATACAATTGCTGATGCTTCCACTATGGAAACCATAAATCAGACTATATCAGCAGCTAAGGAGAAAGTGAAACAACTTATCAGGGATGCTCAAGAGAAAAAGTTGGAGGCTGAGCCTGGTCGGACAATGATGGATTCATTTGAAAACAGAGTGAATCAGGTACTTAATTCAGACTGTTTTTGACGTTATAATATTAAAATTTTCTTATGGGTATATATGACGAACTTTCATATTTGGTAATTTCAGACTCTAAATAGAGCTCGTGATGATGCTGGAAATAGTGCTCAGAAAAGTTTATCTGAGAGCAACAATCTGAAAGCAATGGTGACGGCTGGATCCAAAGGAAGTTTTATCAACATATCTCAAATGACTGCTTGTGTGGGCCAACAGAACGTTGAGGGTAAACGTATTCCATATGGGTTCATCGACAGGACATTGCCTCATTTCACGAAAGATGATTATGGGCCTGAAAGTCGTGGCTTTGTGGAGAACTCATATCTACGTGGACTGACACCTCAAGAATTCTTTTTTCATGCCATGGGTGGTAGGGAAGGTCTTATTGATACTGCTGTGAAGACCTCTGAAACTGGATACATCCAGAGGCGACTGGTGAAGGCTATGGAAGACATCATGGTTAAATATGACGGGACAGTTAGAAATTCTTTGGGAGACGTCATTCAGTTTCTTTATGGGGAAGATGGTATGGATGCCGTTTGGATCGAAACACAGAAGCTGGATTCCCTTAAAATGAAAAAGACAGAATTTGATAGGGTGTTTAGGTATGAATTTGATGATGAAAACTGGAAGCCTACCTACATGCTTGAAGAGCCTGTAGAAGACTTAAAAACCATCAGAGAATTTCGAAATGTGTTTGAAGCTGAGGTTCAGAAACTTGAAGCTGATAGATATCAACTTGCAACTGAGATAGCCACTACTGGTGATAGTTCTCTCCCGCTACCTGTTAACTTGAAGAGGCTTATCTGGAATGCTCAGAAGACGTTTAAGGTTGATTTCCGAAGGCCTTCTGATATGCATCCAATGGAAATTGTGGAAGCCATTGATAAGCTGCAGGAGCGGCTTAAGGTTGTTCCTGGTGAAGATCTTTTGAGTCAAGAAGCTCAAAAGAATGCTACTCTCCTGTTCAACATTCTTCTCCGCAGCACTTTTGCTAGTAAAAGGGTCTTGGAGGAATATAGGCTTTCTCGTGAGGCGTTTGAGTGGGTAGTGGGAGAAATAGAATCGAGGTTCTTGCAGTCACTTGTAGCCTCTGGAGAAATGATTGGTTGTGTGGCTGCCCAATCAATTGGTGAACCTGCTACTCAAATGACTCTCAACACTTTCCATTATGCTGGTGTCAGTGCAAAGAATGTTACTCTTGGTGTTCCTAGGTTAAGGGAAATTATTAATGTGGCAAAGAGAATCAAAACACCTTCTTTGTCTGTGTTCTTGAATCCTGATGTTGGTAAGACTAAAGAGAGAGCCAAGAGTGTGCAGTGTGCTTTAGAATATACCACTCTAAGGAGTGTGACTCAAGCTACAGAGGTGTGGTATGATCCGGATCCGATGAGTACAATAATTGAAGAGGATGTTGATTTCGTGAAGTCCTACTATGAAATGCCGGATGAAGAAGTTGCCCTTGAAAAAATCTCGCCTTGGTTGCTTCGCATAGAGCTGAATCGTGAAATGATGGTGGATAAGAAGTTGAGTATGGCTGACATTGCAGAGAAGATTAACCTTGAATTTGATGATGATTTGACTTGTATATTTAATGATGATAATGCTGAAAAACTTATACTTCGGATCCGCATTATGAATGATGAAGCACCTAAGGGTGAGATTCAGGATGAATCTGCTGAAGATGATGTTTTCTTAAAGAAAATAGAAAGCAACATGCTGACTGAAATGACCTTACGTGGTATCCCAGACATCAACAAGGTTTTTATAAAGAATACTAAAATTCAGAAGTTTGATGAGAATGAAGGTTTTAAGCCTAATGAGGAATGGATGCTTGATACAGAAGGTGTCAACCTTCTAGCTGTGATGTGCCATGAAGATGTTGATGCCACCAGGACCACAAGCAACCACTTAATTGAAGTTATTGAAGTTCTTGGTATTGAGGCAGTTCGGCGAGCTCTTTTGGATGAACTGCGTGTTGTCATTTCTTTTGATGGTTCTTATGTCAACTACAGGCATTTGGCTATTCTTTGTGATACCATGACTTATCGGGGGCATCTGATGGCCATTACACGTCATGGTATCAACCGGAATGATACTGGGCCAATGATGAGATGCTCATTTGAAGAGACAGTTGATATTCTGCTTGATGCTGCAGTATATGCTGAGACTGATTACTTAAGGGGTGTCACTGAAAACATTATGTTAGGTCAGCTTGCCCCCATCGGCACAGGTGAATGCGCATTGTATCTTAATGATGAGATGCTGAAGAATGCCATTGAGCTCCAACTGCCTAGTTATATGGATGGTCTTGATTTTGGCATGACTCCTGCTCGCTCCCCAATATCTGGAACTCCATATCATGAAGGCTTGATGTCTCCTAGTTATTTGTTGAGTCCAAATTTGCGTCTGTCTCCTACGTCAGATGCCCAGTTTTCACCTTATGTTGGTGGGATGGCATTTTCTCCCACCTCATCTCCTGGGTACAGTCCATCATCCCCTGGCTATAGTCCATCATCGCCTGGGTACAGCCCCACATCACCTGGGTACAGTCCCACATCTCCTGGCTACAGTCCCACATCACCAGGTTACAGTCCGACCTCTCCGACATATAGCCCCAGTTCTCCAGGATATAGTCCTACAAGTCCGGCTTATTCGCCTACCAGTCCATCCTACTCTCCTACATCACCCAGCTACAGCCCTACATCACCCAGCTACAGCCCCACATCACCCAGTTATAGCCCCACCTCTCCCAGCTACAGCCCCACCTCACCTGCATACAGCCCCACCTCACCTGCCTATAGCCCCACCTCACCTGCCTATAGTCCCACCTCACCTTCCTACAGTCCTACATCACCTTCATACAGTCCTACTTCGCCTTCCTACAGCCCCACATCACCCTCTTACAGCCCGACCTCCCCATCATATAGCCCTACATCCCCTGCTTACAGCCCCACGTCACCTGGATACAGCCCTACGTCACCCTCATATAGCCCAACATCCCCAACGTATAGTCCTACTTCCCCTAGTTATAATCCACAGTCCGCAAAGTATAGTCCTTCGTTAGCATATTCTCCAAGCAGTCCAAGATTGTCTCCATCAAGTCCATATAGTCCCACATCCCCAAACTACAGGTGAGTAATCCTCTGGACTTCTTTAATATTTATTTTTTATATTGAATACAGGACCTTCAAAGCTCAAACACACTGAGTTGCCTTAATTTTTTAGTTAAAAACTTGAGTTTGACTGCTTATTTAATTTATTTAATTTTTTTACTCCAAGCATATGTCTAATTTATCATTTTTCAGCCCAACGTCCCCATCATATTCTCCGACATCTCCATCTTATTCTCCATCAAGCCCAACATACAGTCCCAGCAGGTAATTTAAGTTCATTTATTGTCCTGTCAAGCGTTTAAACAGTTTATCTCTTGTCCGTGATAGTAACAGTGGCAGCATTGGAGATTGTGTCTATATATTGGACTTTTAGAGGCCTATTTATATGTGACTTGTTCATTCTTTCTTTTTTCTAGCCCATATAATTCTGGTGTGAGCCCAGACTATAGCCCAAGTTCGCCCCCATTTAGGTATGCATACGTACACAGTTAATTCTTTAACTACTAAATTGTATGGAAGCCACATTCCTAAGCACGGTCTGTTTATGTTATTTTTCCATTTAATCATTTGCAGTCCCAGTACGGGGTACTCACCAAGTCAACCTGGTTACTCACCATCGTCAACCAGCCAGTACACTCCGCAAACTAGTGACAAGGATGATAGAGGCACTCGCTGAGGTAACTAACAGCTTTGCTGAAGCGCAGATATATTGGCTTAAATTTTTTATCTGATTGGATGGAGAATCTACAATATAAATAGTTCAGAAATTCTTAAACTAGAGGCGTGGACTGTAAAAAAATTCTTGATTCTGCAATTTCCTGTTCTTTTGGTTCAAAATTGTGAAAACGGGATTTGGCAAAGAGGTGTTCAGGAAGATTTGCAATTGATGTTCGTCAATTGGAAAAGTGAACAAAGGGTTTTTAATGATCATATTTCTAGAAACCCCCTAACTTAAGGAGACAATTGTTGTTAATTTTGGAGTGGCGAAAGATGATTTAGATTTTAGACCATATAGACAACTAAGATGTTGTAAAGAAGTGATATGTATTTGGCATTTTCATGGAAGTATTGTGCACATGTGAAAACATATTCTCTCCCAAGGTTGAATGTAAGCCTTACTGAAAAAGTACCTATGTCCGGTAAAATGTTCAGGACAACTTGAGGCTGGACAGAGAAGGACTTGAGTTCTGCAGGGATCAGACATTGAGACGTTTGAGGTCTATTTGTTTGCATTGTATTAATCCTCTATATCATGAGTCGCTGTTGACAAATAACTTTGGAACAGTGCATCGAAGTGTCGAACTATGAATTCAAATTCTGCTTTAATAGTTCGAACATTCTTTGAGGAATGGGTTGTGAACCGTGATTGCTCATCCTCTTAAATGCATTTATTCAACACGTGCACGAAAAGTTGAGGATGATATAGATAGCTGTAAAATATTTATTTGTAAAAAGGGTATGGGAATGTTGAACAAAGGATATTCGGATCTACTTTTAAAATAATGATACATTTTGGTTTATCTTTTCTATAATTTCATAAAAAAAAAAAATAGAACTGCAATCTACATGATATTTTTTTAATTTTGTTAAAATTTATATAAATAAATTGCAACCAATTAGTTTTCTTAGTAATCGCCAACAAACCTCGTTAAATTTAGAGAGTGGTTATTTGTCAAATAAAAAAAAAGGTTGGAAAATATTGATTCTGCAGCAGGAAGCTGCTTGCAGAAAGCGGTACACGTTTGTCATATTCTCCAGATCACATAATTTTCTTATTCAACGATTTCTCGTTTTCTTTTATCCTCCTTTAATGGAATCTTTGAAACTTGCTTTATATGTTCAATCTATTGAAACTTGATTTATTCGCAATTAAATAGTCGAAAACCGGCTAGGAATAGTTAATTGCGGTAGAAGATCAAACCCAAATCTTAAGCTTCCCCTTACCTCCACCCAATATGAAGTCATTACTCCTAATAACCCCTTTTTTTTCGTTGTTACGATCTGAAAAAATTGCCCTATTACATGTTTTCCATCATACTAGTCTTATGCATTCTCTTTAACCAAATTACCTAATATTGTAATATTATCGTATGAAAAATGGTGTAACTTTCAGATAGAGGATTAGTAATTGATACCTAATGACTTCCCTCGATAACTAAAATTAGTACTTAACTTACTCCAACACATGTAACCGAACAATACCGACTTCTGAAAAGACAAGAAAGCAAGAAAAGAAACACCAAAAAATCATACTCTATCGTCAGTGTCACAATCACAATGACGCACCAATCTATGAAACCACGACCAAATCCAATCTTCATATAATTTTATTATGTGCCGGCAACTTAAGCGTTGCAACAAAACTTTTCTTCCACACCAAAAGCACGCCACATCACACCACCTAGCATATCAATGTCAACCATAATACTTTTTTAATCGCCCCTATTTTTGTCTTTTTTCAGATTAAATGATTTATAACCTTGAATCACCCCTTTCATATGTCCTCTCTGTATCATAGTTAAACTGTGGTTGATATCACACAGTGTGTAGCATATCATCATGGAGAAACTGTTTCAAATAAGAAACAATTTCCTGAAGTTTCTGACAAAACAACCTGCGACTTTAGTAGTAGCGTTTCAGAACCCAACTCCTGGTCCCTGTCGATCACCTGCACGAATGGTTTCGATAATTCCCAGGGAAGTCCGCAGGAAGCGCAGAGGCGAGAGCTTTAGCGCGAGAGAGCCCAGTTCTCCCAAAGTGTCGTGCATGGGCCAAGTTCAGGGCAAAAAGAAGAGGAAGGCCCGGAAACAGAAGAAGGCCCAGGCCCAGAAGGATCCAACAAAAAGCATAGACTCTGTTGGTGAGTGGAAGAAGATTGTGCTTTGGATTCGGAAGGGAAGTGATGAGGGACGAAAGCATAAGGTTTTGGAAGAGAAGAAAGTGGAAGCTCCGTCGTTGAATACAATGAAGAAGTTTGCGAGTGGGAGAGGATCCTTGTATGATTTTGATGTTACAATTGCTGAAAGGTGAATTCTCACTTCCATTCACCCTAAGCAATAATCATAATAAATGTTCTCTGTATCACTCACTTCTTGCTTATCTCAATCTATTCATAGTTTATACTTGAAAGACTAAAGGTTATTACACCAATATAATTTGATACCTAACAGATTTTTATCATGGTTGATACAAAGATATTTTTAATCAAATTATTTAAAACAGTTGAAATAAATAATTAACTTTTAACGTAAAAACATTTATTTATGGATCACTTAAGGTATCCAAACACAACTTCAGATTTGAATATTTGTTTCACTGAAGTTGTATCACATGGGATGCGTGCAATATAATTTTTTTAAGTTGTGTACAATAGTACAACTTCATTTTTTTATTTTTTAAATTATTTTAGAATTGAATGCTTTCCGTAGGACTTTTATATTTTTTTCGAGTATGTTGATATATAGTTAAATATAGTGCATATACATATTAGAAAAATCTTAGAAAATCTAGTATAAACAAATAAAATAGAATGACAAACAAACTAGACTGTTTAATCGTTATAAACGGACTAGATGATCTAAAATAAATAAATATATTAAACAATTTAAAATAAATAAATAGATTAAATAATCTAAGGTAAACAAATCTATACACAGTTTAATATAAATAAACATACTAAATAATTTAGTATTAAACAAAATTAATTAAATAGTCTACTATAAACAAGCATACTAAAATAAAAAATAAAATAAAATCTTTAAAATGAAATCATGGTTAACCATATAGAATAAATAAATAAAAAACCTTTAAAAGAATGTCATGGATATAGAATAAATAGATAAAAAATCTTTAAAAGAATGTCATGGTTAACCCATATAGAATAAATAAATAAAAGAATTAAATTTGTAGAAGTCGGCACGACTTCCATTCAATTTTAAAAAAAAAATTCTAAAATAAAAAAAAAACAAGTTGTGTCATTGTATACTACTTTAAAAAAAAAAAAAAACTATCTCATAGGTGTATGATTTTTCCATTTCAAATGGTCACCCAAAACACCATTTACCTATTTTTCATAAAAAAAAATTACTCATTTTCTCAAAAGATTGCATCATATATATATATATACATATATATAGAAAAAGAACCGATTACTTAAAGAGAGAAATTGTAAAGCAATGGGTTGTCACATGGATACGTGACAGACGCAGTAGTTCATGGCTGGTCCCTTCTACGGCTTCATCAAATACAAACATTGATGCAACTATTTTCATTATTCAACATATGACAGGTTCTGGGATGGTAGAGATAAACTCTTGTTATTGTGTTACAAGTTCATGAAAAAAATGTTTGGATTAAGGAGACTGCAGAATGTAACTTAAAGAAATGTTATTTTTCGATCATAAATATTATTAATTGACTATTATTAATTGACGTGAGTTTTTTATGTTTAAGGTTATTACATAGCATGCTTAAGAAAAATGGAGTTTTTGGAGTAAATTATTACCTAAATCGGAATTTGCAGAAAAAGAACCCTCTCAAATCACTTCATCCCTAACTCTCTCCTTCTTCATGGGGAGGGAGGAGGAGATCTTTTGAAAAAAAAAAATTCAATACATGAAGCTGCAAAAATAATCCTGGAAATAAATAAGAATTTTTTTCCCTCATTTACAATGTATTATCATACAATAATTGAAATCAACATTCTCTTAAAAACAATTTTCTAAATCCTTCAACCTCCCTTCTTCTAATTACTTTGATTACCAAATGATCTGGGATTAAAATTTTGCTAAAACGTAATTCTCCTCACTAGTAACATGTCAGTTTCAAAACCCCATTAATAATCCATCTGTATGGTTTCAATAATGTTTTGGTCAAAGCATTTTGGTGGAAAAAAAATCAAATAAAAAATTTAAAAGAAAAATAATTCTAATCAAGAAAGCAAGTCTTCATACCAAAAACCCCAAAGAAGAAAAGTAACCTAATTCTGAATTTAAATTAAATTTAACAGAAAATTTTAAGACCGAGTTAAGAGAATCTCTTATAAGACCTATATTCATTAGATTCTAATCAAGAAAAAAAAAATGATTTGTGTACTAGCCCTAATTCTTATTTGGAGGACAAGGATAATTGTTATAAGATACAGCTAGCATTCATCTTTAATGAAGAATGACTATTTTTTGTCACAATTCTCCGTGGGTCCTCCATTAATTATATCACCACACACCATAATTTGAAATATTCTTGTTTATAAACTTATACTTTTAATATTTAAGACTTTCTTTATTTTTTATGTGTGTGTGTGGGGAGAGAGAGTGGGGAGGGGGGATCATTTTTAAGTAAAAATGATAAATTTAAGTTTTATAGATAAAAACGTAATTATGATCAAACTGGTGAACTGGATTTCAAGTACAGTAATTAAAAAGATTGATGAATAATTTTATAGGATGATAAAATTAGATATAAAAACAAAGTTTTTATAAAAAATGAGCAATTCTGACTATTATTGTACTATTTTTTCCTTTAAAATGTCTTACCATTAAAACTTATATTCATTAGAAAATTACTCACCACTAGATGTTATTATTGATGTTTTTCGGTATTTTTTAAGTAAAACTTAGGCTTTTTTTTTTTTTTTGGATATGAAGATTTGCATCTCATTTTTTCATGAACAAATATATCGTTATCCATATACATCATGCGTCATTTATACTAATTTAATGTGTTTTTTATACAAACTAAAAGACAGGAGAATATAATATATTATCAAGAATTTCATATAAAAGAATTCACGTCTTATTTTTTTCAACATCAAATATCAGTAAATAAATTATAATTATATAAATATTAAAATAGAATATCTTGAAAAATTTAATAAATTTAGATAAACAAATTGAATCGAATCATTGAAAAAAATAAAAATTATATAATAAAGAATTTGTTTAGATAAAAAATTAAAAAAATATAAACTTTTAGATTATATGATAAAATAGAAGTTTACCGGATTGAACATTTTAATTTGATAGCAAGACATAAACAAAAATAAAATTATTAAAAAATTAGCATAAAGGTTTAAATGTGTATCTTCGAAACAATTTAAAATAAATTTAATATTTATGTTTCTCGAGACATAATATATCTTTTAACCAAGATACAAATATATACGTATATATATATATATATATATAAAATTAAATTATGAAGAGAAAAAAATATCTTATTAAATATTGAATGAGTCAATTAAAGATAATAAAAAATTATGTAAAAAATATTAAAAATAAGTTTACTAAATTAATTAATAAATAATTAAAAACAAAAATATTATTATACAAATAAAATACATATCATATTCTGATATTTAATTTAAAAAATTAGATACCACTTATATATTTGTGTCCTAATTGAAAAATTAAATATTATTTCTATGTAAATCAATTCTTTGTCAAAATCATAACTTCTCAAATTTATTTACCTTTAATAAACTATTGAGATGACACATTTTTTTATAGTCACGTTCTTATTATTATTATTATTATTATTTTTGACCTTAGAAATGATAACAATAATATTATTAATATTAATATTATTATTATTAAAAAAAAATAATACGGGGAAGGCTTGAGACCGCGGAATCTGGTTTTCGAATCATTTTTTATGATTCCATGATGAAAGTTTTCATGTTCCTCATTGGGGTTTAGGTTTAGAATATTATATGTCAATACATCAAGCTCAACCCCAAGATTCCATCAAATCATTTCCTAACATATAAAACACGTATCCCCTTCTATCTACCTACACTTGTACTCTCACTAAAAACAAATATAATTTATCTGATATGATAAATTTTGAATTCGCCCTAAAAAAAAAATCTTGGGAATCAAAACGAAGTAGGTTTGTCTAAAATATTTTCTAATTACCTATAATTCAAACTAAGACACAATTCACCGCGCTGATATGTTACTTCATTCGTAGTATTTACCAGAGTATGTTTGTCTTCAGTGGTGGACCCACTTTCAATCACATTTATGATTTATCATAATGACTTAAGACACCAACCATTTCCCATTATATCCCAATTTTGTGGCCAAAATTGTTCAAACCATTGTCTTGTTTTTTAATTCTCTGTTTTTCACTCTATCAAAACTATAAAGTAGACACTTTAACCAATAAACAAATTTGAGAAAAACTTAAAAAAGAATAACTTTTTTCTCTTTAATCCCATCCAAAAAGGAAAAAACATACTTTCTTTCTTCTTTACTCTAGAAAACTATTTCCAAAAAGAAAATAGAAAAAGAACAAATTTTTACCCTTTAATCTCATAAAAAAAAAGTTTAAAGTTAAGAATGATTAAGCTTACCATTTCCGCTAGGTACATGATTTGCTTACAGTTAAATCCAAACACAAGGTGGGCCCACTGAGTAGGACAAGGCCCATTGACGCGCCACCATGACCTAATCCAGAGGCCCACGAACAACGCTGAGAACAACGATTTGACAAATACTTTCAATCTTTCACGATCCCACCATCCAACAGAACATCGTGCAAAGATCTGATTAAGGATCAATAATTAATTAAGTTGCGATTAATTAAAATACCAACGACGTTGAAAATATAGTACCTAGCAACAGTTAAACAGGGATTCCAAAAGCTGGGTGTCACGTCGTCCACGCTCCATGTGCAGTTCGTCGATTACGGTTCCCACCAGATTAAATCCAATTCAAACAAATTTTTTATTCACAAATATGGAAGAGTGTGCTCTGCCAGCACAGAAGCACACACAGTCTCCTCCGCCACGCAACGCAAATCCAAAACCAGAAGCTAACAAAACCAAATCTAATTCAAACCAAACCACCACGTGACTTCACTTCCTTAGTTCCACGTTATTCCAAAATCCTTTCTGGTTTCACTTGTACACTAAAAACCCAATCTATACACTCGGCGCAGGGGTACATGGCGGACGCTGGCGGCGACGACAATGGCGTTACGTATCTTCACGGCGACCTCGATTTGAAAATCATCGAGGCGCGGCACTTGCCGAACATGGATATCTTCTCGGAGCGTATCCGCCGTTGCGTAACCGCCTGTGACACTATCAAATTCCACTCCGAGGAGCCGGCCGACGGCGGAAGCCAGCACTCGCGGCAGCACCACCACCGGAGGATCATCACGAGCGACCCGTACGTCACGGTGTCCGTGCCGCAGGCGACGGTGGCGCGCACGCGCGTGCTGAAGAACTCGCCGAACCCGCTGTGGAACGAGCGGTTCCACATCCCGCTCGCGCATCCGGTCGTGGATTTGGAGTTCCGTGTGAAGGACGACGACGTTTTCGGCGCGCAGACGATAGGAACCGTGAAGATTCCGGCGCGGCAGATTGCCGAAGGCCGGTTGATTTCCGGCTGGTTCTCTATCGTTGGACCGTCTGGGAAGCCGCCGAAGCCGGACACGGCGCTGCACGTGGAGATGAAATTCACGACGGTGGAAGAGAATTTGCTTTACAAGCGAGGCATTGCGGCGGATCCGGAGCATCGCGGAGTGAGGAACACGTATTTTCCGGTGAGAAAGGGGAGTTCGGTGAGGTTGTATCAGGATGCGCAATGTCCAGAATCTGGCGGAGGGAAGTTACCGGAGGTGAGGCTTGAAAATGGAGAGGTTTATAGGCACGGGAAGTGTTGGGAGGATATTTGTTATGCCATATCTGAGGCTCATCACATGGTGTATTTGGTGGGTTGGTCGATTTACCATAAGGTGAGGCTTGTTAGAGAGCCTACTAGGCCGTTGCCACGAGGTGGCGATTTGACGCTTGGCGAATTGCTGAAGTATAAGTCTGAAGAAGGGGTGAGAGTGCTGTTGCTGGTTTGGGATGATAAAACTTCGCACGATAAGGTTTTCCTCAAGACGGTTAGTATTCTTCTCTAATTGGCATTTCACAATATTTCGATTTTGTAATCAGTGAGAATGCTTCGTTGGTTGCTGATTGCTCAGATGCTTTTTTGTGCAGACTGGTGTGATGCAGACTCATGATGAGGAAACCAGGAAGTTTTTTAAACATTCTTCAGTAATGTGTGTTCTGTCGCCTCGGTATGCCAGCAGCAAGATGAGCTTCTTGAAGCAACAGGTAAGTGTTAGGACAATTCAGGGTTGGTTCCACATTTCACTCTAGAACAATTTCACACTACCCAGGGATCAATTTCTCATATAAAATCTATTAAGTTCTGAAAATTGTTTCCGAAACAAATATTTTAAAAGCCAAAAACATGAACAGCTGAGATATGTTCTCTCGTTCTCTTCTGTTTTCTTTAAGTGCTCCGAGACCGAGACAAACGGTTATAAAACAGAAATGTGCACTGGGAAAATGTACTCAGGGAACGGACTCTTTCAAATGTACTAATTAAGGGAACAATCAAACGTTAGAGAACAGATAACTCTTTTTGAAAACAGTAAACCGACTAGGCCTCGGTAATGTGGTAGAAGTTTTGAGTTTGGCAACCTGCCAATGATGATTTGATGGTTGCTGTATTACATGATAATAATGTAGTCAATTCTTGTTGTCGTATGGTTTTTGTATACTGCTCTATTTTCGTTTGTATTTTGTTGTATCATAGACTAGATACGCCCCTCCTGTATGTTGTCAGGAGATAGGATTCTTTGTGAGCTAGTTTCCAGTTGAGTCAAATATGAAATGCCCTGTGTTTTGTGGCGTAAGCTCTAAACAGTGGGTATGTATTTTGTCGATGCAAAATTTAGCATGGGAAATGTACTTTCACATGTTAATTTAACTGTCTCAAGTTACAAGATATGTTTCTGTTTATTCAATTTCTCCTCACCTTTCCTCCTGGAACGTTAGTCATAGCTGTTAAGTTTTCTTGTCTTTTGAGATAGTTTCATGGAGTTGTTTTTATATGATATTATGCAGGTTGTTGGAACGGTCTTCACACACCACCAAAAGTGTGTGATTGTGGACACACAGGCTGCAGGGAATAATCGGAAGATAACTGCTTTTATTGGGGGTCTTGATCTATGTGATGGTCGCTATGACACACCTGAGCATCGTCTATTTCGTGATCTTGACACTGTATTTTCTGGTGATTTCCACAATCCTACATTTCCTGTAAGTTTCAGCCCAATTGGGCATATGAATTTGTTAACTGTTTCACTTGTTCTTTCATTTTATTAGGAATAGGACAGACCTGTTTTTCAACAGAACATTTTTTGGTTATATTATTCACTGTGTCTGGATCGAACCCATGGTGGGAATGAAAATTGTGGTGTGGACCCTCTATTAATCCTGATGTTCCACCTAGTACTCAGTAGTTTCCGACTGGAAATTGTATTATAATATCATTGATAGTGCCTTAGCGGAAACCCCTAGTTACAGGGTTGAATTAGATAGATACACCATTAGATTCTGAGTCCCTGTTTAAATACTCTGATGTGGTTTTATTGAAATTTCACCACAGAATTTCTATTTTGTAATATTGCCCGTAAGCACCTATAGTGTGGGATTAGAAGAGCTACACCATTTCAACTGTTCGGGTTTATTACCAGAACTTAAAATCCCTTTCCAAATGCCCACCTACCCCCAGCCACTGATTGCAAATTTGCGCTACCCAGAAAAGAAAAGATTATTTTGCGGCAAAGATAGTATAGTATCTGTGGTGTGTGGGCTGTAGAGGGATGTTGATCCACCAGAACTGAGTCTAGGTTCTTGAATCGGCCTATAGGTTATGCCTTAATGCCATCGCTAGAAGTATTTTCTTGCCTTTCTTGAGTGACAAAGTCTCAGTTGTATTTGCTTCCATATAATGTTCTAGAACAAGCTTAGATATCAAATTTATTGGACTCAATTTGATAATCAAATTCTAAGCAGCCAATTGTAATTGTTAGGTCCAAACATTTAATTCCTTTTGCTATCCTGCCCACTGTGGCCTTGTTTGTAGGACCAAGTTAAAGATTGGTAAAAACTAAAAGTTTTTTATTGTCTTTCATCATAATTATAGAATAGGTTAATTCTTTGTTGTGGATTGCATATCTATGAATTATTGAGCGTGGAAGTCAATTATCTTTTGCTATTTTTACATTGTCGGAAGTATTGTTTTATGTTTTATTACAATGTGGTAACACTTCGCCCTTTCTTTTTCTCTCATGTTTTTCCAACAAAAAAAAGGGAATCATTATCTGATTTATTGTTACTTCTCAGCTCTCACTCCTCTCATATATTATGTGTAGGCTGGAACAAGGGCTCCTAGACAACCATGGCATGATTTGCACTGCAGAATAGATGGACCTGCTGCGTATGATGTTCTTATTAATTTTGAGCAGCGATGGAAAAAGGCAACTAAGTGGAAAGAGTTTGCAATCCTTTTCAAAAAATCTTCTCAATGGCATGATGATGCTTTGATAAGAATAGAACGCATCTCATGGATATTAAGTCCTTCCGTTACCACAAAGGATAATTATACGGTTGTTCCAGAGGATGACCCTTTAGTATGGGTTTCTAGTGAAGAGGATCCTGAAAACTGGCATGTTCAGGTTGGACAATGCAAGCTTAGTTCTGAGTAACGTTACTTGACTGCCATTCTTTCTTGACTTTGGATATAATTCGTGTCATTACATTGTTTTCCAATTCTTACAGATCTTCCGCTCCATTGACTCAGGGTCCCTCAAAGGATTTCCCAAAAATGTTGATGTTGCTCTGTCCCAGGTTTATATACTTTCATGTTCATCCTATTTTCTGAAAACTCTGAATATAAAGTGAAACTCTATACAACATGTTTAGACATGAATATATATTGAGTTTAGAATCTTATATACGGAATTGATTAGACCTGTATCCCTCACTTTCTAATTAATATAATGTGCATGCAGAATCTTATTTGTGCTAAAAATTTGGTCATAGACAAGAGCATTCAAACAGCGTACATTGAAGCAATCAGATCTGCTCAACACTTTATTTATATTGAAAACCAATACTTCATTGGATCATCGTATGCATGGCCTTCTTATAAAGATGCAGGTTAGGCTTAAAAATTCTTGGTTTTTAAAAGCAGGATAATTTTCTGTATTTTATTGGTTTACTCTGCAGAGAAAGGAGATCCTGTAAAATTTGATTCATTGATCTTGAAGGGAAAAGAAAATCAAAGTTGAACACATTGATTCTGAAATCTTTATTTCTTTCAGAAGTTGATTAGATAGAGGAAAGAATTGTTGGTTTGATGTGACTTTGCTCCAAATCTGAATAAATGATGATAATAATGTCACTATATTATTTTAATTTAGTCAGGAAGAACTCTTCCTCCCAAGTCTTTCCAATCTTCTTCTCTTTGTCTTAAAAAAACTTCTTTTATTAAGTTTCTTAATTAATTAATGGTATTATTTTATTTGCTTTAGTAACTATTTGACTTTTTTCTACCCTTGTGCATAAGATATACTTTCAAAATCCTTGGTTTGTTTCTTTTGTATGCAAAAGAAAAAGAAGAAAAGAATTAAAGACCATTAGATGTCTTATTATGTGTCTTCTGATGTCAGGGGCTGATAATCTCATCCCAATGGAGTTGGCACTGAAAATTACTGGTAAAATCAGAGCTAAGGAAAGGTTTGCTGTCTATGTTGTTTTACCAATGTGGCCGGAAGGTGATCCAAAAACTGGGGCCATGCAAGAAATCCTCTTTTGGCAGGTACCAGACTGTGTGTATTGTTTTGAAGTTTATTTTCCAATGATGGAAATTTAGAATTTATGAATATTAAGGATTCTGCTTTTCTAAGTACACTTTATAGTGTACAATGTAATTGTTGCTAAGCAAATCAAGGGAGTGAGTTCTCTCAAATTCTGATTGGAACCAGAATAGGAATGGTAGAACAAAAGTGATACTAATAATGAATTAGAACTCTATCAGAGGTATAAACCTTTGGTACAATGCTGCATGCTGGGAAATATGAAAATAAAACTGGGGTGATGGCTGGGGAATAGTTCCATACAAGATGAACAAAAGAAAATAATCATAACAGAAATTGAGAACCCCTTTACTAAGGAAGAACCAGCTTCTTTACTCAGCTAGCCAATATTGATATACCAATTTCCTCATTTCATTCCTAATTATGGTAATGAAGAGACATTTTATCTTGGCCTATTTTCCATTTCCTCTTTCTTTTCCTACTAAAACCCTCGCTAATCAGCCTACCAAATACTTATCAAAATGAACCATTTATTTTCATCAATGATTACCAAATTCTCACTTTACTCTCTAATGTGGCCTCCCTGTCAAATGATCTTTCTAAAGCTTAGTGCTTCTAATGATCATAAATGTAACAAAAAAATAAATATTTATTTTCAATTCTGTGTTTTTGGTATACAGGGCCAAACGATGCAAGCGATGTATGACACGATTGCTAGAGAATTGAAAGCAATGCAACTTTCTGACGTGAACCCTCAAGATTACCTCAATTTTTATTGCCTTGGTAATCGGGAAGACTTAAATGAAGAGAATTTAAGCACAAATGGTGCACAGGTGATTTTCTAAAATAATATTATATCCATCTTGTTTATATCTTCAGTACACCATAATTATTTTCTCTTAAGCTTTTTTAAAATATAGTTTATTAATGTATTAGACCATACAAGGTTGCTTTATATCCTAGATCATTATCTGCCACTGTCCATGATGAAATTTCTGTATATTGATGACAATGATAGTAATCTCTTGCCAGTAATATCACTTCACTCGCAAAAGATGTATTTTAAGTTATTGCTTCGTAGTATAGTAAAAATCATTGGTTACTTTATTTCATCCATCAGGACTCATAAAGGCAGCATCTTCTAAATCGGTGTTGAATTTTATTTGCCAATTGTAACGTACAACATTTTGGTATAAGGCTTTGGCCATTTTTTGAGTTCAAGTTCTCTTAGACAGTGAACGAAAATGGTTATGAGTATATTTTTCTTGTCAGGTCTCGGGAGCATATAAACATCGCAGATTTATGATTTATGTGCATGCTAAGGGAATGATTGTTGATGATGAGTATGTAATAATTGGATCTGCTAATATAAACCAAAGATCTATGGCTGGTACTAAAGATACTGAGATAGCTATGGGTGCATATCAACCCCATTACACATGGTCAGTTAAGCAAAGACATCCACACGGTCAGGTTTGCATTTCTCCCTAAGCTTTTATTCTTGAAGCAGATTTTCTATTTGTAAATCTTTCTATCCAGCCACAGATGTCATGTGTTATTCTATACAAATTGATTATAAATCAAATATATCAAATTACTGGATAATTTCTAGGCATAGATAGACCTGAAAATCACCCTTATCTTCTAATGAATGTGAACCTCCCAAATTATCGAATCACTAAATGTAGTCATGTCATGGATAAGTAACCAGATGAAAAACATTGCTAGTTGATGTTCTACCTATGTATCTCTACTACCTTGTCTGTTTGGAGAAAATTGATTGATGCCTTGATGGTTTGAACCTCTGAGCTTTTGTGTGCCAATATGCCATGTGATATTATATTTATTACATCAATGGTTTTGTTCTTGCAGATTTATGGTTATAGAATGTCACTTTGGGGAGAGCATCTTGACATGTTAGATGAAACTTTTGAGGAGCCAGGGAGTTTGGAGTGTGTGCGTAAAGTGAATGCAATTGCTGAAAATAATTGGAAATTATTTGCTTCTGAAGATTTCTCACTTCTGCAAGGACATCTTCTTAAGTATCCTATACAGGTAGATTCTGATGGAAAGATTAGATCCCTACCCGACTGTGAGACTTTTCCCGATGCTGGTGGTAAGATATTGGGTGCTCACTCCACAGCAATCCCAGATATTCTAACAACTTAAACTCCAGAATTCATGTTGTGAAGATTATGTAACATGTTGTTGCCTGTCCTTTCCTGAGAAAGATGACAGAAAAAGAAGTTGGGTGAAGTTATGTAGCTTTCTGTACTTAAACTATTGTTCAGTTCATTTGTAAATCTTTCACAAGGTATTGATTCATATTTTGTAAAGGATTACCTGTTTATAGTTAGTTTGTGTCCGTTGACTTGTCATTTGTTTGGTTATAGTTTTATACATGAAACACATATATTATTCGAATTTGAGAAGTGGCTTCCTATCTAACGAGTGTTTTTTTTGTTATCATTTATTGTTTTTTCTAACTTAAAATAAATTGTTTCTCGTAACATCAAAGATGTGAAGGTTGTGATCATATGTCATACTTTCTTTTATCTAAATTTATTCCACATTTATTATGATAATATCCTTTGTTGTTAACACTTTAATGTGGTATGAGAGATTAAATGTTCTTTTAAGGACTATGAGAGAGGAAAAATAAGTCAAAAAGTCTAAGAACAATCATACACAAAAATCTTTTGAAAAAAAACAGGTCTCCAATAAATCTTTACTTTCACTTCCCATTTTTGAATAAGGATTTACGGAGGAGATCAAAGGTTGAGAGAAACAGTGAAAGACGGTAATATTCAAACTCCATTGTACAACTCAGAAGTTATAATAATGAAATAGGAAGAAGAAAATACTTGTCACCATAAATACGTAGTGATATTTTGGAATTTGAAACTGCCGATAAAGCTTACAAAAATTTGCACTTGTCATCATAAATACATGGTGATATTTTGGAAACTTCCACGAAAGTATTAAATACATTGTGATATTTGAAAACTGCCAAGAAAACTTAGAACAATTGAAAGGAGAAATTTCAAGGAAATGATAGGACGAAGAGGATGCAAGTTTTAAATCTGGGAGAGAATTTGAAGCTATTGAAGGTTAGTGAATCTGTTAAATAGTTCACTGTGATCAAAGTCTACGGGATAAAATTTTGGTCTATCTGTCTAAGAGCTTTGAATCAAATATCTCTCCTGTAGAAGATAGAAGTAACCACATATTTGATAATTCCAAACTCTAAAGAGACTCGTGTATTTGATAATTCCACACTCTAAATAGACTCGTGATGGTGCTGGAAATAGTGTTACAAAGATGTATCTAAGAGCAAGATCTAAAAGCAATGGTGAAAGCTGTTTTCAAAGGAAGTTTTATCAAAATTTCTCAAATCAATTATTGCCTGTGTGGACCAACAGGATGGTGAGGATAAACGAATTCCATGTGGTTCATTTATAGTACATTGAAAGGACAAATTCTTCCTCCCGTACCCTCTTCCTGCACCCCCATATAATTTTTTTATTCCATAGCTGTCCTTCATGAAATTAAATAAATACTCCTATCTTAATAAAATCGCTCCCCTTCCCAATCGGATGACCAGGCCATTCGGTTTACAGGTTTTTGAAATTGTGAACCGGATGGGGGTGCATCCGGTTCTCATTTTCTAAAAAAATACAAACCGGACGACCTCATCCGGTTCTCAACCCAGCAAATCGAAAAATCTTCCGTTCGTTATTCAAAATCTTTCAATTAATCCTTCATAGAAGCATTAGGTAACCAATTTGTGATGTTTATTAGCAATTAGTAGGTGATATTGATGATTAGAGTAGTTGATTTCGAATTTGGGGGGCTGTCGATGACGAATTTGAAGATTTTTCGATCTACTGGGTTGAGAACCGGATGAGGTCGTCCGATTTGTATTTTTTTTAAAAAATGAGAACCGGATGCACCTCCATCCGGTTCACAATTTCAAAAAATGATAAGGATATTTATGTAATTTCATGAAAGACAATAATAGAATAAAAAAATTATATAGGGGTGGAGGAAGAGGGTATGGAAGTGGAGGAAGAATTTGTCCATTGAAAGATGATTATGCTGCTCAAAGTGGACTAACTCATCAAAGGTGGTATGGACCCTAGACTAATAGTAACATGTTCTTCCAAAATCTAATAAGATTCATTATTTTCTATCCATTGAAATCTATTTAGATAGATTGCTTGATAAAATCAAAATTTGCGGACATTTATCCTATTTAACATGACATTAATGGAGAAATTCAATTTTGAATAGCAACTTTTTGTCAATCTGTAAAACTATGTTTCTTTTATTATATAATAAATTTATGAAATTGGGAGAAACTTTATATAATTAATTATGAAGTTAGTATTACGGGGAATTTTTAGTGTTAACCATGTCATCATAAAATAGAAATATTATTTTTTATTGCTGTAGTAATTGATTGACTGTAAAAAATAATTTCATATAATAAATGAATATCTAATATGTTTATTGAAAGAGAGTAACCCTCAAACCTCATACTCGTCTAAGTTATTTTGCTATAAAAATTTTCTTTTATAATTTTACTTTTAATTATTTTAAAATATCATTTTTTTTTTATTTTTTTTTACTCTTTTAAACTCAATTAATTTTCCTTTATTAATTTTATCATCTATTAGCGAAAATACATGCACTTTTGTCCATATATATATATATATATTCATATTTTTATTACATTAAATACATACAATTTCATTATTTTTATAGTTTTATTAGTTTTATGAAAAATTAATTAAAAAAAGAAAAAAAACAATTTAATAAACATATA